>ENA-OPAR01000030-OPAR01000030.1-human-gut-metagenome-genome-assembly--contig:-NODE-30-length-75397-cov-34.106315_pt1 | contig 75397 bp, 60 predicted proteins | sample MGYA00241061_ERZ501438 | MGnify/ENA primary metagenome ERZ501438 (study PRJEB25962, sample SAMEA2042580) | human gut metagenome | biome: human gut; feature: human-associated habitat; material: faeces...
AAATGAGGGAGTACGAGACCAGCAAGATGGCATATCGCGACATCAAGAATTCCGTTGACACCGCTAAGCGTGAAGGTATAGAAATAGGCATGGAAAAGGGCATGAAGAAAGGCAGAGAAGAAGGCAGAGCAGAAGGCAAGCATGAGGCCAACACAGAAACAGCACAACGTTTGCTGGCAATGGGACTTTCTGCCGAACAGGTTGCCAAAGCTACCCAGCTACCTTTGGAAATCATTAAGAATCTGAGCAATTCATAAAAAATATAATAGCTGAGATGTAGATTACGAATATCTCCATATAATCAAGGGTCTATACGCCACCTGTTTATCGTGGCATATAGACCCTTGTCGTTTTTTATTCATTTTATCCATCGTATTGAATAAAATCAGTACTTTTTTATTCAATACGAATGATTTTCAGCCATTTTCTCCCGCCATTCGGTAGGAGTACAACCAAAAGCGTTCTTTGTATAAATGCAACAAGGCGCAACCTTCTCACGAAGACTGCGCCTCTAATAGTTTTCTTTTTTTTGTTTAATTTTTAAGAGAGTATTAACATATATATATTTGTAAGTGTAAGTTTCTTACTTCTTTATTTCTTTTGCTCTGAACTTTATGGCTCGAAGAACTTAATCTGTGTTCCATTTGACAACTGGGTTCCTGCCATATTAAAGTTGAATGCTGTAGGATTTGGTTTCTTCTCATCCTTTGGATCAACTTCGTAACCATAAACAACCAAATAAGCTTCAACCTTGCCTTTATCCTGGCTTTTATCCTGGGTAACTTGTCCGAAAGTATATCGGCTGTTTCCGCTAGAATAGCAATAGAACTTAACCTTATGTGTAGCACCACCATACTCCAGATTTACAGAAATAGCATCTGGGAAGAGCATGAACTGGATAACTGGTGTAACTGAATAGTAGTATACAATACTCTTGAAGTTAACCGGCAGCTCATATTTCTTCAATGCTTCCTTCAGGTCTTTCGTTTCAGCATTTTCAGGAATGTAACGTGCGAAGATCTTTGCAGGGAAGTTGTTTACAGTCATTACAGTGTCTTTGCCATCTCCGTAGATAGATGTAGAGACATTTAAGGTGTCGTAATATTCCTTTTTGCCGTCTTTTTCTGTAACATGCTCGTCGCTCATATAAGCGAGTTTGCTCATGCGGTTACCTGCTGTCTTGAAATAGCAGGTCTGCTTTTCTGCTTGTGTGAGCGGCTGATAATAGCTGTTGTTATCATCGCCTGTATTACAAGAAGTGAATGCGAAAGCTGCAACGAAGGCAGCTACAATTGAGAATAATTTGATTTTTTTCATTTTGCTATTATGTTTTGATTCTTATTTTCTCATATTTCTCAGCCTAAATGTACCCCGATATGGTTGCTCGAGGCTCTTCAGTCCTTGTATAAAACAAGAAAAGGCGGGAAACTTGCATCACTTTTAGTTAATCTCTGTTAATGCACTTCACTTGTCCATTTCATAGAGCACTTTTGCCAATGTATTGTAACCTCTGACTTTCAGTTCTTAGTTGTTTGAGCTTTTTACTGTGTTATGTCTAGGTTTGTCCTACATAGCGATGCAAAGTTAGTGTTTTATTTTGAAATGCGCAAGAAATTTATGATTTTCTTTCTCTTTTTCGCATAAAAATACTACTTTTGTGGAGATTTTAGGGATTATTCACCTGAAAGCGGAATGAATCGTGTAGACTCTGAATTTTACGGAAAATGAATTAATGATGAATATGATATGAAAAAGAAAGTAGGTACATTTAAGATTTGGCTGTTGGCGATAGCCGCAGTAGTGGCGTTTTCTGTCTTGCCGAAGGTTTCTTCGCTGGCAACAGAAGGTCAGGCACTTGTTGTAAAGGAGAATAAGCAGGAGGCTGCTGATGCTGCTGCGAGCGATGAATCGTCTGTAGAGAATAAGCAAGAAACTGCTGCAGAGAATAAGCAGGAAACTGCTGGAGAGGGTGCGAATCTGGAGGCGCAGGGGCTGGAGATTCCGGTATCTAAGGTAAAGGTATCTGAAACCATCAAGCATCGGTTGGCTTATACGGTATCTTATAATCATGATACGCGACAGCCGAATTGGGTAGCCTGGGTGCTGACGGGGGAGCATGCATCTGGTAAGTTGCCGCGCGGTAAGTTTGCCGATGATGAGGAGATGCCGGCACCCGTAGGTACTTTGGCTGATTATTACAACAGTGGATTGGACAGGGGACACATGTGTCCGGCTGGTGACAACAAATGGAGTCAGCAGGCGATGGATGAATGTTTCCTGATGACCAATATGTGTCCGCAGAACCACAGTCTGAATGCGGGGGTATGGAACACGATAGAGCAGCAGTGCCGCAACTGGGCGAAGCAGTATGGTAAGGTTTATATTGTCTGCGGACCGATATTTCTGAATAAGGAGCATCGCAAGTTGGGCAAGAACAAGGTGGTAGTGCCTGATGCCTTCTTCAAGGTGGTTCTTCATACGGGCAAGAATCCGCAAGCCATCGGCTTTATCTGCCGTAACCAGTCGCAGAAAGGCAGAAAGAAGACGGAATTCGTAAATTCAGTAGATGAAGTGGAGCGTATCACCGGCTATGATTTCTTCCCTCAGCTTCCGGATGATGTTGAGAAGAGGGTAGAGGCTGTGGCTGAAATGTTTTAAAAAGGAATTTCTGCAGTATCCAGTAATAGGATATAACAAAAAAAAGGCTTTCCGTAATGGAAAGCCCTTTTCTTGAAGATCTGTGACTCGCATGGGGCTCGAACCCATGACCCCAACATTAAAAGTGTTGTGCTCTACCAGCTGAGCTAGCGAGTCAATCTTCTGCTTTATGTTTCAAAAGCGAGTGCAAAGGTACGGCAAAAATCTGAAATAACCAAATATTTTGCCATATTTTTACTGATTTTCTTCATTTTTATCCGAAATCGGGACATTTTTGCCCATTTCTTCATGATATTGCGGCTTCTCCTTCGTTACATACCGCTGCCAGTAGGCTATGATGAGCGTTGTGAGCGGAAGGGCTACAATCAATCCCAGGAAGCCCAGAAGTGCACCCCAAACCGAGAGACTCAAGAGAAGAATGGCTGGGTTCAATCCCATCGCCTTACCCATAATCTTCGGGGTAACTACCATGTCGGTGATGACCTGTACCACACAGAACACCAGAACAGCCAGACCGAATACCAGCCAGAAGTTCTGACCTGTGTCGGCTGCCTTCAGCATGGCAAGGAATGCCGTAGGGATGAGGGCGAAGGTATGGAGATACGGAACCAGGTCCATGATGCCGATGAGAATACCCAGACCTATCGCCATCGGAAAACCTATGATGGTAAAACCGATGCAGAACATGATGCCCATACAGAGCGCTACCAGTCCCTGACCACGGATATAATTGTTGAGCTCGCGCTCCACATCCTTCATTAGCGCATTCCAGAACGGACGGTTCTTCTTAGGGAAGATTCTCACCCAGTTGGCTGTCAGCGTCTCATAATCGAGCAGGATGAAGAACATATATAATAAGGTAATCATCGATGCCACGATACTCATCAGTACCGTTGCCGTCTGGCTGACTACCGAGAAGACCTTAGGCATGGTAGTCTTGATGGCATCGCTGAAGTCCTTGCTTTTCAGAAAATGCTCAATCTGTTCCTGGTTGGCCTGCAGCCAGTCTTTGATCAGCGCCGTCAGGTTGTTGGTATGAGTCGTCTGATGCAGCCATCGTGTCAACACCTCACCGAGTTTGTCAAACTGGTCAATCATCGGAGGGATGATGAGCCACAGCACGCCTCCTATAACAGCGATAGCCGTTCCCATGGCGATGAGGATAGACAGCGCACGTATTCTGACGTGGAGTTTGTTTTCGATAAACTTCACGACCGGATAGAGCAGGTAAGCGAAAAACCATGCAATGAAGAATGGCAGCAGTACGCTGCTCAGATAATTGGTCATGTAGAGCACGGCCAGTACGATGAGGGTAACACCCGCCCATCTTATAAATTTATCAAATGTAATCTCCTTTCCCATAACTGTTCCTTTTGTTATAATTTTTCGTTAAGAATCGCCTTCTGGTAGCATTCTCTGCAGAGTGGCTCGTATTCATCTTTCTCGCCCAGGAGCACCCGCTTGTCGTTATTGACCAACCGGTGGCTCACATAGGCAACCGATCCGCACTTTACGCAGATGGCATGAACCTTGGTCACCTCGTCGGCGATGGCACAGAGGGCAGGAATCGGACCGAAGGGAACACCCTTGAAGTCCATATCTAGTCCAGCCACGATCACTCTCACGCCACGGTTGGCAAGTTCGTTGCATACCTCCACAAGACCAATGTCCAGGAACTGGGCTTCATCGATACCCACCACGTCGATATCAGAAGCCAATAGCAGTATCGATCCAGAGGACTCAATAGGAGTAGACCGGATAGAGTTCTGATCATGGCTCACTACATCTTCCTCGGAGTAACGAGTGTCAAGCGCAGGCTTAAAGATTTCCACCTTCTGCTTGGCGAACTTCGCGCGCTTCATTCTTCGGATCAATTCCTCGGTTTTTCCAGAGAACATCGATCCGCACACCACTTCAATTCTTCCGGGACGGTGCGCCTCCCCAATTAGATTTTCTGTCATTTCGGGGGCAAAATTAATAATAAGGTTTTAAAAAATGCAAAGAAACGCGTTTTTTTTTTGCTATGAAAGATTAATTAACTACATTTGCGGTCAGTATGGGCACATTATACATCGTTCCGACTCCAGTTGGTAACATGGAGGACATGACAATGCGAGCCATTCGCATACTGAAAGAAGCGGATTTGGTACTCGCTGAGGACACTCGAACATCGAGTGTTCTGCTGAAGCATTTCGATATTAAAAATCGATTAGTGGCTCACCATAAGTTTAACGAACATGGCACATCTTCTGCCATCGTAGAGCGACTGAAGGGTGGCGAAACCATCGCCTTGATCAGCGATGCCGGAACACCGGGTATCAGCGATCCCGGTTTTTACCTCGCCCGCGAGGCTGCCAAGGCAGGCATCACGGTGCAGACTTTGCCTGGACCTACGGCATGCATTCCGGCCATCGTTTCATCGGGCTTGCCATGCGACCGTTTCTGTTTCGAAGGATTCATTCCGCAGAAAAAGGGCAGACAGACCTATCTTGAATCATTGAAGGATGAGGTGCGCACCATGATTTTCTATGAGTCACCTTATCGTGTGGTGAAAACCCTGCAGCAGTTTGCCGAGGTTTTCGGGGATGACAGGCAGGTGAGCTGTTGTCGTGAAATATCCAAACTCCACGAGGAGAGTGTGAGGGGTACGCTTGCCGAGGTCATCGCTCATTTTGAGGAGACAGAACCAAGGGGCGAATTTGTCATCGTATTGGCAGGAAAAGATCCTAAACAGCTCAAGGAGGAGATGAAGGAAAAGAAGCGTGAAGAGCGCCGACAGAAGAAAAACGGGGCTCGCAGGGATGAAGAAAGTAATGAATAAAGTATAGGAAGCGACGCGTTTTACGCGAAAAGATAATTTTTTAAATCAAACATTAAAAAGGAAAATGATTATGAAAAAGCTATTATTTGCGGCATGTTTAGCTGCTTTTTGCTTGACCAGTTGCAACAACGGCAAGAACAACACCCAGGATTTGGCAAATCAGCAGAATGATTCGCTAAACAGTATCATCGCTCAGAAAGATAGCGAAATTAACGATATGATGGGTACATTGAATGAAATCCAGGATGGTCTGAACCAGATCAGTGAGGCTGAACACAGAGTAACTCTCCTGAAGAACGGTGAGGGTGCCAGCAAGAGACAGCAGCTCAAGGAGAACGTGCAGTTCATCGCTACCCGTATGCAGCAGAACCGCGAACTCCTGGCTAAACTGCAGAAGCAGTTGGCTAACAGCTCTTTGCAGGCTGACCAGTTGAAGAAGACTCTCGCAAACCTTCAGGAGCAGATTGCACAGAAGGATAAGGAACTCCAGGTGCTTCGCGAGGAGTTGGATAAGAAGGATATTCATATTGCAGCGCTCGACGAGACTATCAACAATCTGAATACAAAGACCTCTCGTCTTACTACTGAAAGCAACCAGAAGACAGAGACTATCAATGCACAGGACAAGCAGATCAACACTGCCTGGTATGTATTCGGTACCAAGAAGGAGTTGAAGGAGCAGCATATCATGGAAAATGGTAAGGTAATGACCGGTAATTTCAACAAGAGTTATTTCACCAAGGTTGATATCCGCAACATTTCTGAAATCAAGTTGATGTCAAAGTCGGCTAAGTTGCTCACTACCCACCCATCAAGCTCTTATGCATTGGTACGTGATGCCAACAAGCAGTATACTCTCCGCATCACCAATCCACAGATTTTCTGGAGCACCAGCAAGTATCTTGTAGTGCTCGTTAAGTAATTATCTCTTTCTCTGAAAGAAATCCTGCATGAGTGCGCGGCACTCATCTTCCAATACGCCCGATGTAACTGTCGTCTTAGGATGCAGTGCATCGGGCGCATATTTTGTATACCCCCTTTTCTCGTCGCTGGCACCATATACCACGCGGCTGATCTGTGCCCATCCCAGCGCTCCGGCACACATCACGCAGGGTTCTACCGTAACGTAGAGGGTGCAGTCTTTCAGGTATTTTCCTCCCAGCATGTTGGCTCCCGAAGTGATTGCCTGCATTTCGGCATGAGCCGTAACATCGGTCAGCATCTCCGTAAGATTGTGGGCACGTGATATAATCCGGTCCTTACAAACGATGATGGCGCCTACCGGAATCTCGTCTTCATCGAATGCTGCCTGAGCCTCCATCAGGGCACGGCGCATGTATACTTCGTCTTTATTCTTATTATCTTCCATTGTTTTTCGTGCAAAATTACATAAAAAAGTTTGAAGTGTGGACTTTTTTTGTTATTTTTGCAAGGTAAAAGCATCTTTTGGTGCAAAATAAAGGAAATAGACTATGGCAGAGCATAATGAATTAGGCAAATGGGGAGAAGACGAGGCTACGCTCTATCTCGAGAATGAAGGCTATGTCGTCATCGACAGAGACTGGAAAGCCGGCAAGCGGGATCTGGATATCCTTGCCGTTTCGCCGGATGGTAAGACGCTGGTTGTGGTAGAGGTCAAGACCCGCTCGGGTGAAGAATATCAGCAGCCCGAGGAAGCCGTTGATGCCAAGAAGATGCGTAATCTGGCATTGGCCGCCAATACTTATGTCAAGGAGAAGCAGGTGGACAGGGAGCTTCGCTTTGATATTATTACCGTGGTAGGGGTAGGCCATCAGGTGAAGCGCATCGAGCATCTTGTGGATGCCTTCAATCCGTTGCTGATTTGATAATCCGTTGTGTATCGCTATACATTATTATATAGACATGGAAAAGAAGATAATACGATTAAAGGAAGTGGATTCCACGAATACCTTCCTGAAGAATTTGGGTACTTACGATGAAGATGCGCTGACCATTGCCATTGCTGACTATCAGACGGCGGGCAGGGGACAGGGCGTGCATACCTGGGAGAGTGAGCCGGGCAAGAACCTCCTCTTCAGTATGATGATGTGTCCTAAGTGGGTACCTTTGCGCCAGCAGTTCCTCCTTTCCGAGGCTGGTGCGCTCGCCGTGAAGGACGCTCTTGATTCCTATACGGACGGCATTACGCTGAAATGGCCGAATGATGTGTACTGGTATGACAAGAAAATCAGTGGCACGCTGATAGAGACTGCCATCGACTCCAAGGGCATCAAGCGCTGCATCTTCGGTATCGGCATTGATGTCAATCAGACTGAGTTCCACAGCGATGCGCCCAACCCTGTATCTCTGGCTCAGATTCTGGGTCATGAGGTGGATAGAGAAGAGGTGCTGCAGAAGGTGATTGAGGCTTTCTGCAAATACTACGAACTTCTGCGTCGTGCCGACTATATGGATGTGTCGGGCATCTATCATCTTTCGCTCTACCGTCGCAAGGGCTATCACTGGTATGAGGATAAGGACGGTAAGTTTGAGGGCGCCTTCGTAGAGGTGGAGGACGATGGTCATCTCATCCTTCATGACAAGAAGGGAGTAATACGCTCGTATGCGTTCGGAGAAATCAAGTTTCTAATCCCTTCAGTAAACATTAAACAATAAACATTAAACACTATATTATGGCAAAGTTTAAAAGAATTCTTTTGAAATTGAGCGGCGAGAGTCTGATGGGCAAGCAGAGCTTCGGCATCGACCCAGAGCGCCTGAGTGATTATGCTAAGCAGATTAAGGAGGTCCATGAGATGGGCGTTCAGATAGGCATTGTGATTGGTGGTGGTAACATCTTCCGCGGTTTGAGTGGAAGCCAGAAGGGTTTCGACCGTGTCAAGGGCGATCAGATGGGTATGTGTGCTACCGTTATCAATTCTCTGGCATTGAGCAGCGCACTCGGAGCCTTGGGCGTTAAGAACAAGGTGCTTACTGCCATCCGTATGGAGCCTATCGGCGAATTCTACACCAAGTGGAAGGCGATTGAGGCGATGGAGGCAGGCTATATCTGCATCTTCTCTGCAGGTACAGGTAGTCCATACTTCACTACCGATACCGGTTCTTCTCTCCGCGGTATCGAAATCGAGGCTGACGTGATGCTCAAGGGTACCCGTGTAGACGGCATCTATACCGCCGACCCTGAGAAGGATCCTACAGCTACCAAGTTCAAGGACATCACCTATGATGAGATTTATACCAAGGGCTTGAAGGTAATGGATTTGACTGCTACCACCATGTGTAAGGAAAACAACCTTCCTATCTACGTGTTCAATATGGATGTTGTAGGTAACCTCAAGAAGGTGATGGATGGAGAGGAGATCGGTACGCTCGTACACAACTAAACTTCTCTCAACAGGAAGAAAAAACAAATGCGACTGGATTCACATCTAGCCGCATTTTTCAATTAATAATCTACATAAAAACCTAAATATCCCAATAAAGGGGATTTCTTCTATTTCGTCTTCTTCAGATAAATAATCGCCGAGATGATGACGTATGCCACGATGACAAGCCACCAGCCGGTGAGGAAACCGGTCAGACCATCAAGTGCTACCGAAGTAGCGAGAATGATGAGGGTGAGCGCGGCAAAGCCATATTTCACCTCATTGCCCTTGAAACCCCACTGTTTGAACTTCAAGGCGAAAAGAGGCATCTCGCAAACCAGCAGATAGCTGGTGATGAGAATCAGAGCCAGAATGATGAATACCGACCATGAATATCCTTCGAGCCAACTTGGATTGAACACAATCAGCGAACCCCAGAACAGGGCGTTGGCTGGTGTAGGAACACCGATGAAAGAGGTAGTCTGGCGCTCATCAAGATTAAACTTAGCCAGTCGCAATGCCGAGAAGGCTGCGATGATGAAGGCTACGTAAGGCAGCCATGGGCGCAAAGGCTCCAGAAACCCCGGATATTCCATCACAAAGAGTTGTGAGAATACGATGGTGGCAGGAGCCACACCGAAGGTTACGTCATCTGCCAGCGAATCCAGCTCCTTGCCTATTGGCGATGAAACGTGCAGCAGGCGGGCGCTCATGCCGTCAAAGAAGTCGAATACGGCTCCGATGATAATCCATAACAATGCCATCTTTGGGTTTCCGCCGAAGGCAAACGATGTTGCGATGCAGCCCGAAACCAGGTTGCAGCAGGTTATCGTGTTTGGAATATGTTTCTTGATACTCATTTCTTTACAGTATATTATGATAGAGTGAAAGCCGGAAGTATGTTCCGGCTTGCCCTCTATCTGTCAATATGTTATTTCAATTTAGCGATGACGGTCTGGTCGCCAGTAGTTGACTGTCCCATCTTTACGCATACTTCTGTACCTACAGGCAGGTAGACATCCACGCGTGAACCCAGCTTGATGAATCCCAGGTGCTCGTCGATGAAGCATTCTTCCCCTTCCTTGGCATAGGTTACGATGCGGCGTGCCACTGCACCGGCAATCTGTCGGCAGAGTACATCCACTCCCTCAGGTGTGGTAATCATCACGTCGGCATGCTCGTTTTCCTCGCTAGCCTTAGGCAGCCATGCCTTGTGGTAGTTGCCGTCCACATGCTTCACGAATTTCACCTTACCATCCACCGGGAACCAGTTGGCATGAACATTCCAGAGGCTCATGAAGATGGAAATCATCAGGCGGCGGTCACCGAAGTAGGGAGCATTCTCCACCTCTTCTATCACCACAATCTTTCCGTCGGCTGGTGCTACTACCAGTTTCGAAGTATCCTCTACGTTGAGGTATCTGACAGGACAACGGTAGAAGTTGAGCACGATTCCATAGACCGTGCCGAACACAACAACAAAAGCCCAGAACGGAATCTTGTTGTCTAAGGTTGTCCACAATATAGCCGCAATGGCTACTAACGCTATCGCTCCGGTTACCAGCTGATCGGTACCTTCGCGGTGCAATCTTATCTTCTTTAATTTCTTTATTTTCTGTCCCATATAGTAGGATTAAGTTTTTATTGGTGCAAAGGTACGTCATTTTTATCACTTTTGCAAATTTTTTGGGGGTTTCTTTTACCTTTTTCAATATTTTCGCATATTTCTTTTGGCTTTTTCAATATTTCGCCGTAACTTTGTTGTCAAAATTCGAATTTTAAACAGATAATGGAAGATTTTGTTCATTTGCATGTACACACCCAATACTCCATCCTCGACGGCCAGTCGAAGATACCGCATCTGGTAGATAAGGCCATCAAGGACGGCATGAAGGGTATGGCGGTAACCGACCACGGTGTGATGTTCGGCATCAAGGAACTCACCGACTATTGCGGCAAGATTAATAAAGACCGCAAGAAGGAGGGACTCGAACCTTTCAAGCCTATCATAGGCTGCGAGATGTATGTGGCACGCCGAACCAAAGCCGACCGAGAGAAGGATAAGGGCGATATGAGCGGTTATCACCTCATTGTACTTGCCAAGAATTATAATGGATACAAGAACCTCATCAAGCTGGTGAGCAATTCGTGGGTGGATGGTTACTACATGCGCCCACGAACCGACCGTGCCGATCTGGAGAAGTATCACGAAGACCTTATCGTCTGCTCGGCATGTATTGCAGGCGAGGTGCCATCCAAGATTCTGCATGGTGACCTGGAAGGAGCCCGCGAGGCTTGCCAGTGGTACCACAACCTCTTTGGCGATGATTACTATCTCGAGCTCCAGCGCCATAAAGTGCCCGATGATCCAAGTCTGCTTGCCAACCGCGAGGCTTACGAGTTGCAGCAGCGTGCCAACAAGGAACTTATCAAGATGGCAAGGGAGTTTAACATCAAGCTGGTGTGCACCAACGACTGTCACTTCGAGGATAAGGAAACTGCCGAGGCTCACGACCATCTGCTCTGTATCGCTACCGGCAAGGATCTTGACGACCCTAACCGTATGCGCTATTCCAAGCAGGAATGGTTCAAGACCCGCCAGGAGATGAACGATGTGTTCTCGGATATCCCCGAAGCGCTTTCCAATACCCTCGAAGTATTGGATAAGGTGGAGATTTACAGCATCGACCATGGTCCTATCATGCCTTTCTTCCCGATTCCGGAGAGTTTCGGTACCGAGGAGCAGTTGCGACAGAAGGTATCAGAAGAAGACCTCTACAAGGAGTTTACCTCTGATGAGAACGGCAAGAACCCGCTGCCACCTGAGGAAGGTCAGAAGGTAATCGACCGATTGGGCGGTTACGATAAGATATATCGTATCAAGTTTGAGGCAGAATATCTGCGCCACCTTGCCTACGAGGGAGCCAAAAAGCTTTATGGCGACCCGCTGCCCGAGAATGTTGACGAGCACGTAAACTTCGAGCTCCACGTGATGAAGACCATGGGTTTCCCGGGCTACTTCCTCATCGTGTCAGACTTCATCAGGGCAGCGCGCGAGGAACTCGGCGTGATGGTGGGCCCGGGACGTGGATCTGCGGCAGGTTCGGTGGTGGCTTACTGCTTGGGCATTACCAAGATTGACCCATTGAAGTACGACCTCCTGTTTGAGCGTTTCCTGAACCCAGACCGTGTGAACCTTCCGGATATTGATACCGACTTTGATGATGACGGCCGAGGCAAGGTGCTGAGATGGGTAATGGATAAGTACGGTCATGAGAACTGTGCCCATATCATTACCTACGGTTCCATGGCCACGAAGAACTCCATCAAGGATGTGGCGCGTGTAGAGAAGTTGCCGTTGGATAAGGCGAATGCACTCTGCAAGGCTATCCCAGACCGATTGCCTGACGGTGCCAAGATGAATCTGACCAATGCCATCAAATATACCCCAGAGCTGCGCGAGGCTGAGTTCTCCAACGATCCCCGCGAGAGCAATACCATCAAGTATGCCAAGATGCTCGAGGGAACCATCCGAGGCACGGGTATCCATGCCTGCGGATTCATCATCTGCCGCGACCCTATCAGCAACTGGGTGCCTGTATCTACTGCCGATGACCCTGATTTCCCGGGACTGAAGACGGCGGTAACGCAGTACGACGGCCATGTCATCGAGACCACCGGTCTGATTAAGATGGACTTCCTGGGCTTGAAGACCCTCTCCGAGATGAAGGAGGCATGCAAGGTTATCAAGCAGACTACGGGCGATGTCGTTGACCTCGATACCATCCCTATCGATGACGAGTTGACCTATCAGCTCTATCAGCGCGGTCAGACCATCGGAACCTTCCAGTTCGAGTCGCCGGGTATGCAGAAGTATCTCCGTGAGCTGAAGCCTACGGTATTCGAGGACCTCATCGCCATGAACGCCCTCTACCGTCCGGGACCTATGGATTACATCCCTGACTTCATTGCCCGCAAGAACGGCAAACAGGAGATTACCTACGATATCCCGTGTATGGAGAAGTATCTGAAGGATACCTACGGCATCACGGTTTATCAGGAGCAGGTGATGCTTCTCTCCCGTCAGTTGGCGAGCTTCACCCGAGGCGAGTCTGATGCCCTGCGTAAGGCGATGGGTAAGAAGAAAAAGGCCATCGTAGATGCGATGAAGCCTAAGTTTATCAAGCAGGGACAGGAAAACGGCCACGACCCGAAGGTGCTGGAGAAGATATGGGGCGACTGGGAGAAGTTTGCTTCCTACGCCTTCAACAAGTCTCATGCCACCTGTTATTCGTGGGTAGCCTACCAGACAGCCTATCTCAAGGCGCACTATCCTGCCGAATACATGGCGGCGCTGATGACCCGACGCTTTGCACAGATTACCGAAATCACCAAGCTGATGGAGGAGTGCCAGTCGATGGGCATCAAGACCTTGGGTCCGGATGTGAACGAGAGTTACCGCGTGTTCGGTGTGAACGAGCATGGAGAGATACGTTTCGGTCTTTCAGCCATCAAGGGTATGGGTGCTCCGGCAGCCGATGCCATTGTGGCAGAGCGACTGAAGAACGGACCTTATAAAACCATCTTCGATTTTGCCGAGCGTGTAGATTACTCCAGCGTGAACCGCAAGGCTTTCGAAACCTTGGCGCTGAGTGGCGGTTTCGACAGTTTCGGCATCCGTCGCGAACAGTTCTTCGGCAAGAACAACAAGGGCGAAACCTTCCTCGATACGCTGGTGCGCTACGGTCAGCTCTTCCAGCAGGAACAGCACGAGGCTGCCAACTCACTCTTTGGCGGTACCGAGGCGATAGAGATAGCTACGCCGCCTATTCCTGATGCTGAGAGCTGGAGCACCATCGAACGTCTGACCCGTGAGCGCGAGCTTGTGGGCATCTATCTTTCTGCCCATCCGCTCGATGAGTACAGCATCATCCTCAACTCTCTCTGCAATACCCATTGTTCTGAACTGGGCGACAAGCAGGAGCTGGCAAAGAAGGAGGATGTGGTGCTGGGCGGCATCATTACGGGTGTGAAGTCGAAGTTTACCAAGACGGGTAAGCCGTGCGGTTTCGTTACGCTCGAAGACTTTGAGGGCTCAGGCGAGCTGGCTCTCTTTGGCGAAGACTGGGGCAAGTGGCGCGGCATCATGGTTGAAGGCAGCACCATCTACATCACCGCCAAGTGCGTTTCCCGTTACGGCAATGCCAACTATCTCGATTTCCAGATAGGCAATGTGGAGTATCTGCAGACGGTCAAGGAGAACCGCATCGACCGCTTTACCATCAATGTGGAGAGCGATGCGATAGATGAAACGATGGTCAGCGACCTGCAGACTATTCTGGAGAATGACGAGGGCAAGGCGCAGCTCTTTTTCCAGATACATGATGTAGACAGCAATACCTATCTGCTGATGCGTGCCCGTGAGCATACGGTAGGCGTGGGCCATGCCCTCATCCAGTATATCGAGCAGCATCCTAAGATGAGCTATCAGATCAATTAGAGATAATTTTAGTTTTAATATATAAAAGTATAGAAAAATGGAAGTAACAATTACAACCGAGAATTTCGAGAGCTACAAGAATGGCGAACTGCCATTGGTAGTAGATTTGTGGGCAACATGGTGCGGTCCTTGCCGCGTGGTTGCTCCTATCGTATCACAGCTTGCTGAGGAGTTTGACGGCAAGGTGGTAGTAGGCAAGTGTGATGTAGAGGAGAATGACGACATCGCTATGGAGTTTGGTGTTCGTAATATCCCTACCATCCTCTTCTTCAAGGGAGGCCAGCTGGTAGACAAGTTTGTTGGCGCAGCCTCTAAGGCAACCCTCACCGAGAAGATCCAGGCTCTCCTGTAATCAGCCCGGATAGGAAATGATAAAAGCATCTGGCTTGAGAAAACATGTTCTCAGCCAGATGCTTTTTTTTGTTCGGGGCTGTCGGTGGCTTACCATTCTACGCTTCTTGTTCCGTCTTCTTCTACGGTGATAGTCACTTTGGTGCAGTCTTCCGGCAGCAGTTCTTCTATCAGTTCCGGCCACTCCAGGAAACAGAGGTTGCCGCTGTAGAAATAATCTTCGTAGCCCATGTCGTATACCTCATCGAGTTTCTTGATGCGGTAGAAATCGAAGTGGTAGACAGGTGAGCCGTCGCCCGCTGTATATTCGTTTACGAGGGCGAAGGTAGGAGATGTGATGACATCTTCTACGCCCAGTTCTTCGCAAATGGCTTTTACAAATGTTGTCTTTCCGGCTCCCATCTTGCCATAGAAGGCAAAGACCTTGCCGTCGCCCATGTTCTGCAGAAATTCCTTGGCTGCTTCATGGATCGTGTCTAATGAGTCAATTTTTATCTTCATATATGTTTTCTATAAACTGTTAACTATCAACTATTAACTGACATTACCTTTTTCTCGGTGTCAGCGTGATGAGCGGAATGAGCATTTCCTCCATCGAAATGCCGCCGTGCTGGAAGGTATCCTTGTAGTATTGCACATAATAGTTATAATTATTCGGATAGGCGAAGAAACTGTCGCCTGTGGCAAATACATACGAGGTACTCAGGTTAGGTGCCGGCAACTGGGCACGCTGAGGCTCCTTGATGGTGAAAACTTCCTTGCTCTGGTAAGCCAGATTCTTGCCCAGCTTGTAGCGCAGGTTGGTGTTCGTATTGCGGTCGCCTACAATCTTGATTGGTTTCGATGCCCTGATGCTGCCGTGGTCGGTGGTGAGCACTACCTGGTAATCGCTCTGCGAAAGGAGCTTGAAGAGCTCGGAGAGAACCGAATGGCGGAGCCAGCTCTGCGTGATGCTGCGGTAGGCACTCTCGTTGTTGGCAAGCTCGCGCACCATCTTAGATTCGGTACGCGCGTGAGAGAGCATGTCGATGAAGTTAATCACCAGCACGTTCAGGTCGTTGTTCCGGCATTCGTTGTAGTGCTCCAGAAAGCGGTCGGCACCCTGCGAATCGTTCACCTTGTGATAACTGAAGGTATAGTGCTTTCTGAATCGCTCTATCTGGGTCTGTATCAGCGGCGCCTCGTTCAGGTTCTTGCCTTCCTCCTCGTCCTCATCTACCCAGAGGTCAGGGAACATTTCGGCTATCTTGTTCGGCATCAGACCGCTGAAGATGGCGTTGCGCGCATATTGCGTGGCGGTAGGAAGGATGCTCATGTAGAGCTGCTCATCGATGTCGAACAGGTCGCCGATGTCTTCAGCCAGCATGCGCCACTGGTCATAGCGGAAGTTATCTATCACAATCAGGAACACCTTCTTGCCCTCATCGAGCAGCGGGAATATCTTGCGCTTGAAGATGTCGGGACTCATCAGATGGCGGTCTCTGTTGTCGGGACTCACCCAGTCTAGATAGTTCTTGGCTATGTATTTGGCGAAACCCTGGTTAGCCTCTTCCTTCTGCATGCCCAGCATCTCTGCCATCGGACTTGCCGTATCGCTCAGCTTCAGTTCCCAGCTAACCAGTCGCCTGTAAATCTCCATCCAGTCTTCCGCACTTCTGCATTCCATCATCTGCATGGCTATCTGCTGGTAGTCCTGCTGGTATCCGCTCTGCGTCACCTCCGCCACGATGTCTTTGCGGTGGATGTTCTTCTTGAGCGAGAGCAGAATCTGGTTCGGGTTTACGGGTTTGATCAGATAGTCGGCTATCTTTGAACCGATTGCCTGGTCCATGATGTTTTCTTCTTCGCTCTTGGTGCACATCACTACCGGTGTGGCAGGCTGGATGTCCTTGATGCGTAGCAGGGTTTCCAGTCCGCTGAGTCCCGGCATCATCTCATCGAGCAGGATGAGGTCGAAGGTCTGCTGGCGGCAAAGTTCAATGGCATCAGGGCCGTTGCTTACCGTCTGCACCTCGTATCCTTTCTTTTCCAGAAAGATGATGTGTGCCTTGAGAAGTTCTATCTCGTCGTCTATCCAAAGTAATAAACCGTTGCTCATATTTTATATCCTTTTTCTTTTCGGGGTGCTAAAGTACAAAGAAAAATGGAATGAGGAACACGACTTCGTGTTAAAGAGAGTTAATGATGAAGATTCTTTGGTACTTTTTATGAAAACGTTTGTATTACCTTGTGACAAAACCTAAAAACATAGGTTATTTGAAACTTATTTGTATAACTAAACGTAAGCATTATGATCAGACGCAATTACTTGAAAAGTTTGATGATCTTCATCCTGACGTGCCTTCCTCTCTTGGGAGTATCGGCGCAGCAGAAAGTAACAGTCAATGTTGTGAATGCCTCCTTGAAGCAGGTGTTCAGTACAATCGAAAACCAGACATCTTACAGGTTTTCTTACAAGAGTGATATCATTGACCATCGCAAGGATATCACCATCAGGAAGAGTGGCGTTCCTGTAACAGCTGTACTCGATGCGGCTTTTGTTGGACGCAACTTGAAATACTCCGTGGTTTCACAGAATTCTATCGTTGTTTCTGAGAAGCATGCAAAGGTTGCCGCTCCTCAGCAGAACAACAAGCACAAGATGCAGGGTGTTGTGAAGGACGACAACGGTGAGCCTGTCATTGGTGCTACTGTTTCTGTTGTTGGTACCGATGAACTCGCAGTAACCGATATTGACGGACGATTCACCATCAATGCAGCCAAGGGCGCTAAGGTGAAGGTTTCTTACCTCGGTTTCGTAGACCGCGAGGTGAAGGCTTCAGAAAACATGAACATCGCCATGAGCGAGGACACACAGGCGCTGAGCGAAGTGGTTGTAGTTGGTTATGGTACCATGAAGCGCAGCGATATGACCGGTGCCCTCTCTTCTGTAGATACCAAGGAGATGGCTAAGCGCACCACTACCAACCCAGCTGAGGCTTTGCAGGGTAAGGTAGCCGGTGTGAACATCCTGAAAAGTGGTGGTAACGCCGGTGCCGGTGTGAGCATCAAGATTCGTGGTATCAAGACATTCGGTGATAACGAACCTCTTTATATCGTGGACGGTTTCCCAGGCGATATCAACAGCATAAACCCTCAGGACATCGAGTCTATGGAGATTCTGAAGGATGGTGCTGCCGCTGCCATCTACGGTTCTGTAGCTGCCAACGGTGTGGTTCTGATTACAACCAAGAACGGTAAGAAGGGCGATGTAAAGGTGGATTTCAGTACCTATTTGAGCTTCACTCACGTTGCTAAGGACCTCGATATGCTTGATGCTGATGGCTATAAGGCTGTACATAAGATGATGTATGAGAACTATAAGACCCAGTATGGTGAATATCCTGGTGCCGGCTTACCTGCCTATATTACCCATGAAACTGGTGTGAATACCGATTGGCAGGATGCTATCCAGCGCAACGGATTGGCACAGAACTATATGGTCAGCCTCCGCGGAGGTGGTGATAAGGCACAGTATTCTGTATCTTATAACCATGCCGACGAGAAGGGTATCTTTATCGGCAACGAGCATCGTCATGATATCGCACGTATGAAACTCCATGCAACCAAGGGCATCATAGATCTGGATGCCAATATGGATTTCAAATATACCAACAGCCGTCAGCCTCAGTATTCTCTCAAGGAAACTTATATGATTTCTCCTCTCGTACCTATTTATAATGAGAATGAGAAGTATGGTTTCGGTTTGACTAACTTTGATGGTCTGCCAAACAACCGTAACGTTGTTGCAGATAACTACTATAAGAACGAAGTAGATAAGAAGTATCATACTTCTGCCAATGTAGCATTAACCTTCAAGTTCTTCCCTTGGCTCAACTTCAAGACCAGCTATGGTTATCGTGGTGAGCATGAGATAGATTCTTATCATGCACCTGATTATATAGCAGATACTAAGAGTCCTAACAATTATCCGAATAGCAGTGAGACCCGTGCCTACTGGGAAGAGCAGGTGTTCGAGAATGTGCTCTCCTTCAACAAGGAAATCCAGAAGCACAGCATCAATGCCATGCTCGGTACTTCGCTCACCAGCCGCAAGTATAACTGGAGTTCGGTAGGCGTAGAAGGTAAGACCATCGTCTATAAGGTAGAAAACGGACAGCTGCAGCAGAGTGAGAAGGCTGCAGGATTTCTGGATTCCAGCTTTGCTACCATCGGTGCCGGAGCAGGTGGTACCTTCAGTGGTGACGGTTCCTGCTGGAAGTATAACCGTGCTTCTTTCTTCGGCCGTTTGAACTATAATTTCAACGACCGCTATCTCTTCCAGTTCACCTTCCGTGAGGATGGATCTTCTAAGTTCGGTGCAGATAGCCGTTGGGGTTTCTTCCCATCTGTAGCTGTAGGTTGGAGAATCAGCGAGGAGCCTTTCTTCCCTAAGAATACCGTAATCAGCAACTTGAAGTTCCGTGCCAGCTGGGGACAACTCGGTAACGAGAATGCTTTGGGCTACTACGATTTCCTGGCGCTCATTTCTACATACAATGACCTCTATCAGGGTTATGTTCAGGGTTCTGGCTCTTCTGCATGGCCAGGCAGTATTGCCCGTGGATTGGAAAACCGCTCTTTGAAATGGGAAACTACTGATACCAAGAACATCGGTTTCGATTTCGGCTTCTTCAATAACCATCTGAGTGGTAATGTAAACTATTATATCAACGAGACACGCGACCTGCTGATTACCCGTAAGCTGGCTCCATCTGCCGGTCTTGCCAACCCAACGCTGAACGTAGGTAAGATGCGCAACCAGGGTTTTGAGCTGGAGTTGAACTGGAACGACAAGGTAAGTGATTTCGAGTATAATGTAGGCTTCAACCTCAGTACTGTATCTAACAAGGTGGTTTCTCTGGCTAATGAAGATCAGACCATTTACGGTATGGGTTTGAAGTATGGCTCAGAGCACTTCCCTACCCAGACCAAGGTAGGCAAGCCAATCGGTGCTTTCTACCTCTATCAGGCAGATGGTATCTTCCAGAATATGGATGAGGTAAATGCTTATAAAAACAAGGATGGCAAACTCCTTCAGCCAAATGCTCAGCCTGGTGATGTACGTTTCAAGGATATGAATGGTGATGGTGTGATTGACGAGGATGATAAGACCTATTCTGGTACAGGTATCGCTAAGGTTGAGGCTAACCTTAACTTGAGCGCCAGTTACAAGGGTTTCGACTTCTCTGCAGTCATCGGTAGTGCATTCGGCAACAAGATTTACAATGGTATCCGCTACTACTACGAGGGAATGAACTCAGCTTCCAACTTCCTCAGCAGCACTCTGGATGCCTGGACTCCTACCCATACCAATACCAGCGTACCACGTGCCATCTATGGTGACCCTAACGACAATACTCGCGAGTCAACCCGCTTCCTGGAGAATGGAGATTTCGTACGCTTGCGTCAGGTGCAGTTGGGTTATACCTTGCCAACATCGCTGGTTAAGAAGATTTATTGCGACCGCATCCGTTTCTACGTGAGTGCAGAAAATGTGTTTACCATTACAGGTTATTCTGGTGCCAACCCAGAATTCTCTATGGGCGTATTGAATAGTGGTATCGACCGCTTTACCTATCCGTTCTCTCGCTCTTACACAGTAGGTGCACAGGTATCATTCTAGTATTAACATAAAAAGGAAAATCTTATGAAAGCATTAAAATATATAGCAGGCATTTGCCTTGCTCTGTCACTCACATCATGTGATGACTATTTGACGCAGACTTCGCCAGATAAACTGACTTCCGATTCTTACTGGCGTGATAAAGCAGACGTAGAGTCGGCAATGTCATCAGCTTATTCCCAACTGTATTTTGCAGAATATTCCGGAGACCAATGGGACTTCTCTGAGGTGAAATGGCCAGTGGAGGCTTATCGTCAGGATGACGTAGATTTGGGTAAGGATGTACAGAACTATCCAAACTGGGTGCAGCTACGTAACTTCAGCTACAACAACGGAAACTCTCAGTTCTCTATCTACTGGAAGAGTTACTATCGCGGAATCAGTTTCTGTAACCAGATTATTGATAAGGTGGCTACCATGAGTGAAGGTCAGCTTGCTGCAGCAGACAGAAAGCAGCTCCTGGCTGAGGCTCATTTCCTTCGTGGCTTCTATCATATGCAACTCTTGCTCAACTGGGAGAAAATCATTATCCGTGATACATATATCACTTCTACCAGCCAGTTGGATAAGGCTCTTTCTGACCGTCCTGAGACTTGGCAGTTTATCGTAGATGAACTGAAAGCCGGTACGGAGATGAGTAACTCTCGCAGCAATGAAGAAGTGGGACGTGTTACCTCAGGCACAGCTTATGCCTACTTAGGCTATGCTTATCTTACGATGGCTTCTGAGCAGGCTGATAAGAAAGCAGAATATCTGAATGCTGCTGTAGAGGCATTCAATAATGTAAAGGGATATAGTCTGGAAAGCAATTATGCCAGCATGTTTAATGGTACAAACAAAAACTGTAAGGAGAGTCTTTTCGAGGTGCAGTTCTCTCTGAGTAGTGCCAATGGTGCCAACTATGCTACCCAGCTGCATCGCTGGATAGGTACAGAGGAGTTTGAAGGATGGGATGAGATTACCCCTTCAGAGACCTTGATGAACGAGTTTAAGAAGGAAGGTAAACTGAACAATGGCTTGTATGATGCCCGTCTTTATGCTTCAGTCTTCTTCCAGGATCCTTACTTTAACGATGGAACCGGAAAGGTATATGGTTACGACTGGGATGCTTGGGTCAAGAGGAATCCGGAGGTAGAAGAGGCTTATGACCGTCCTTCTTTCCGCAAGTTCATGCCTGCAACCTATGAAGCCCTGGCACAGTCAACTACCGATGTGAACATTCCTCTGATGCGTTATGCCAACGTTCTTCTGATGAAGGCTGAGGCTCTCAATGATTTGGGACGTACAGGAGAGGCTATTCCGCTGATCAATGAGGTGAGAAGAGTTCACGGCAATATGCCAGCCATGACCGGTACAACACAGGCTGAGGTTCAGGCTCAGATTGAGCACGAGCGTATGATTGAGTTCCCATTGGAGAACTTGCGCTGGTATGACCTGCGCCGCTGGGGCAAGACTGCTGAGGCGCTGACTGCTGCCGGCCGTACAGGCTTCGACAAGAGCAAGCTGTTCTACCCAACTCCTCTGACAGAGTTGAACTCAAACAGTCTGGCTAAGTAATAGGGGCGAGTAACCATTGAAGATTACTTATAAATATCATCAGGATTCTCGGTCTATTAAGCAATAATACGACCGGGAATCCGTTTTTTACGGTAAAGTAATTCATAAAAACGAACAATAAAATAAAGAAGAAAAACAAGAAACAATGCTCAAGATAGTAATGATTATGCTATGCGGAATAGGTACCGGCTATCTGCTCCGCAACAAGAAAATGAGTTTTATCGGCCGTATCATCACGGCGCTGATATGGGTACTCCTGTTCCTGCTCGGTATCGAGGTAGGCTCTAACCCTCGTATCATCAGCGGTCTTCAGACCCTGGGACTTGAGGCGATAGCCCTGACCTTTGGAGGCAGTCTGGGTAGTGCACTCTTTGCTTGGGCATTGTGGAAGTATGTTACAGCAAAGCAGGCTAAATCGTCGGCTCACGCTGAAACCGGGAAAGGAGGCAAGGCATGAAAGGCAGTTTGATTATCGTAAGCTTCTTTGTTCTGGGCATCATCGTAGGCTTGTGTGATGTGATTCCGGCAGGTCTTCTGGATAGCGACGTGAGCTATTGTGCACTCTGCTGCCTGATGTTCTGCGTAGGTATCAGCATCGGTTGTGATACCTCAGTGCTGAAGAGTTTCAAGAAAGTGAATCCCCGTCTGATGATGCTCCCTGTGATGACCATTCTGGGTACGCTGGCAGGTTGTGCCGCCGTATCTCTCATCTTGAGCCATCGCCAGCTTACCGATTGTCTGGCTATAGGTTCAGGATTCGGATATTACTCACTTTCGAGTATCTTCATCACCGAATACCGGGGCGCCGAACTGGGAACTATCGCCCTTCTTGCCAACATCTTCCGCGAGATTCTCACCCTGCTGTGTGCTCCGCTGCTGGCAAAATACTTCGGCAAACTGGCACCTATCAGTGTAGGTGGAGCTACGACCATGGATACAACGTTGCCAATCATCACCCGCTATTCGGGCGAGAGTTTCATCATCGTTTCCATCTTCCATGGCTTCTGTGTCGACTTTTCTGTACCCTTCCTGGTTACCTTCTTCTGTTCTTTGTAGAAATAGCTAAAAGCAGTTTTAAACCAAACCCGTATGAGACATATTTTCAGTTCATTCATGATATGTCTGAGCCTCTGCTGTGCCCATACCTCAGTAGCCCTTGCGGCTCAGGATGGCAAGCAGCCAGCAGCTTCAGACCCTTGGCAGGACGCCACCGTAACCCATATCAACCGCATGCCGATGACCGCTCATTACTTGCCTTTTACAAGTGAGAACGGAGCCTTGGCACAGTTGAAGATGGACGACGCCCGCCGTTTCCAGTTGAACACCCAGAATGAGCGTCGCCGCTCGCTGGATGGTGTATGGAAATTCAAACTGGTGAAGAATCCGAGTCTTGCCTTGACCGATTTCTTCAAGACATCCTATAATGTAAACGATTGGCAGAACATCAATGTGCCTGGCAGCTGGGAGTTGCAGGGCTTCGATGCGCCCATCTACACCGATGTAACCTATCCTTTCAAGCCAAATCCTCCTTTCGTGCCACAGGATTACAACCCTGTAGGACATTATGTACACGAATTTACCGTGCCTGAAAACTGGAAGGGCATGGATGTGATTATGGATTTCGAAGGCGTAGAATCTGCCTTCTATCTCTGGATCAACGGCAAGATGGTGGGTTATAGTGAAGATAGCCGTCTGCCTGCCCACTTCAATATATCCAAGTTCCTGAAGAAGGGCAAGAACCGCCTTGCCATGAAGGTGTTCCGCTTCAGCGACGGCAGTTACCTGGAAGGCCAGGACTACTGGAAGTATAGCGGCATCGAGCGCAATGTGTTCATCCAGGCTCGTCCTAAGAGCAGAATGAACGACTACGTATTGGGAAATAAACTAATCAATCAATATAAGGATGGCAATTTCACGCTCGACGTGAATATGCTCAATCCACAAAAGGGTCAGAAGGTTGAGGTGAAAGTGCTTTCGGCAACAGGTAAATCTCTCTTCAAACAAATCCAGAGCATCACCTCACCTGCTGATACCTTGATTCATTTCGAAAAACTGCTGAAGAACGTGCAGCCTTGGAGCGCCGAGAGCCCTTATCTCTACACCCTCGTCATCAATACTACCGACAGGAATGGCAGAGTAGAGGAGAGTGTGGCACAGCCTTTCGGCTTCCGTACCGTCGAAATGAAGAACGGACAGCTTCTGGTAAATGGTGTAGCCATCACCATTAAGGGTGTGAACCGACAGGAGCACAATGCCGTACACGGCAGAACCCTCAGCATCGGTGAGATGGTGAAGGATGTGAAGATGATGAAGCAGTTCAACATCAATGCCGTGCGTACCTCTCACTATCCAAACTATTCGGAGTGGTATCAGCTCTGCGATAAGTATGGTCTCTACATGGTAGGCGAGGCGAACATCGAGTGTCATGGTATTCTGGATACAGAATATAAGCAGCTGGCAGACAGGGAAGACTGGTATCCTGCTTTCCACGACCGCATGTACCGCATGATTAAGCGCGACCGCAACCATACCGCCATCATCATCTGGTCTATGGGTAACGAGAGCGGATATGGCAAGAGTTTCGAGAAACTCTACGATATGAGCAAGGCGATGGATCCAACCCGTCCGGTACAGTATGAGGGCGGCGGTTACTACGCCAAGTCGGATATCTACTGTCCGATGTATGCCCGCATCTGGGCTTTGCGCCGCCATGTCAACCAGCGTGATGAGCGTCCGCTGATTCTCTGCGAATACGCCCATGCCATGGGTAACAGCGAGGGTAATCTCAAGGATTACTGGGATCTGATTTACAAATACGACCAGTTGCAGGGTGGTTTCATCTGGGACTGGGTAGACCAGACCATCGCCAAGACCGATGACAAGGGGCACAAATATTGGGCTTATGGTGGCGATATGGGATTCGTAGGCGTAGTAAACGATTCCAACTTCTGTGCCAACGGACTTGTAGCAGCCGACCGCTCTCTGCATCCACATATCTGGGAGGTGAAGAAGGTTTACCAGAACATTGCCTTCGAGCCAGTAGCCTTCATGCAGAACCGCATCAAGGTAACCAACCGGTTCGACTATACCACGCTTGACAATTATCAACTCTTCTGGGCAGTAGAGGCCAACGGCGAAACCATCAGAAGCGGCAAGATGAACTTCCCAACCCTCCTGCCTCATCAGACGAAGGAGATGGAGATACCGATGGGCACTCTTCCTGCTGCCGACAACAAGGAATACTTCCTTACCCTGCGCGCCTTCAGCAAGCAGGCTACCGGAGCTGTTCCTGCAGGTCACGAGGTAGCCATCGAGCAGATGCAGCTGCCTGTACGACTGGAAAAAGCTCAGGAACAGGTAAGCGGACAGATAGAGAAGACCGAGACAGAAGATGCCATCACCATCCAGGGAAAGACCAAGGATTTCAGCATCAGCTTCTCTAAGAAGACCGGCGAGATGACCTCACTGAAATATGACGGTAAGGAAATGCTGCTGGCAGGCTTGCAGCCAAACTTCTGGCGCGGTATCACCGACAACGATGTGGCTAACGGTACTCAGGAACGCTGCGCTACCTGGCGTGAGGCTGGAAAGAAAATGGTACTAAAGGGCATCAAGACCCAGGCAGACAACCAGAAGGTTACCGTCATCGCAGACTTCGATATGCCTGAGCAGGAATCTCTGATGCAGATTACCTATCAGATGCTTGCCAATGGAAATGTAGAGGTGAACATGCACTTCATGCCTGGCAACAAGGCACTGCCGGAGATGCCTCGTCTCGGTATGCGCATGATTCTGAAGGGCGACTACGACCAGATGACCTGGTTGGGTAGAGGTCCGCAGGAGAACTATGCCGACCGTAAGAGCGGTTACCTTATCGGTAAGTATTCTGCCAGCGTATGGGAGCAGTATCATCCATACGTAAGAGCACAGGAAACTGCCAACAAGTGTGATGTACGCTGGTTCACCCTCGCATCGAAGGCTGGAGCCGGTATCAAGGTGGAAGGTGCTGAGCCATTGAGCGTAAGTGCCTGGAACTTCCCACAGGATGATCTCCTCTATGTTCCTTCTACCATCGAGCACCGTCATGGCGGCTGTGTTGACAAGAAGGACATGGTATGGGTGAACATCGACCATTTGCAGATGGGTGTTGGTGGCGATAATACCTGGGGCGCTATGGTGCATCCGGAATATACCATCACACCAAAGGAGTGGAGCTATAGCTTTACTATTAAGAACTTAAAATAAACGATATGAAGACTAAGTCTATAGCTATACTGACTATGGGGCTTGCCATGCTGTCTATGGACGGCATGGCACAGACCACCCGTCAGGAGTATAAGGATATTCTTGACATCCAGCTGACACCGGGGGCTCCCCGCCGTCAGAACGGATGCTTCACGGATATGGGTTCATGGATGGGTTTCACCCTCTCAGAGAAGGAGAAACCTACCGCAGGCTTCTGCGGACCTTTCAGTATCTATTACCGCAACTGGTATGCCCGTTCGCTGGTATCTCTCATTGATGGTACCGTGCAGGAACAGAGCTATTATCCGGGCGAAATCAGAATGAGTCTGAAGAAGGATGGTGCCGATTTCTATGAGAGTCTGCAGTTTGTAGATGCCCGTACGGCGTTGCTTACAGTTACCAATCCGTCCAAGGTTCCGTTCACGTTTACTGCCGACAGCATCAGTACCCGTGCCAATGTATCACGTTACAAGAACCGTGTTACCATCGGAGAGTTCTACGGTGAACGCGTCATCATCGACTTCCCTCAGGAGGTTAAGGTGACTGATACCGACCACAACTATCTGGCTACTGTGCCAAGAGGTGTAGAGCAGCTCACCATCGCCATTTCGCTAGTAGAGCAGGATACCGAGGCTTCGGTTCAGCATGTGCATACAGCTAGTCTGCTTGCCAATCCGAAGGTTGTACTCGATGAAAACGAGAAGCGCTGGAACGGTTATCTGAAGAAGGTGATACGTGATGATATGCCAGCAGAATACAACCGGGTGGCTGCGAAATCCATCGTCACCCTGCTTTCCAACTGGCGTGCCAAGCGAGGTGCCCTGTATCATGACGGTATCGTGCCTAGTCATGCTGTTGGCTATTTCGTAGGTTGCTGGGCATGGGATTGCTGGCGTTTCTCTGCCGGTATGGCTTCCTTCTTCCCAGAGTTGGCGAAGGATAACATCCGCGTGATGTTCGACTACCAGCAGCCAGACGGCATGATTATCGACTGCATCTATCCGGATGCTTCAGAGAACAACTACCGCGACAGTAAGCCTCCTCTGGCAGCCTGGGCGGTGAACGAGATTTACGAGCATACCCAGGATCTGGCTTTCGTAAAGGAGATGTATCCGAAGCTTCTGAAATATCATAAGTGGTGGTATGAGAAGAGAGATCACGACAAGAACCATATCTGTGAGTTCGGTTCGGTTGATGGCACGCTGGAGGCTGCTGCCTGGGAGAGCGGTATGGATAATGCCATCCGTTTCGACGGCACCAAGATGTTGCAGAACGGCAAGGATGCATGGAGTACAGACCAGGAGAGCGTTGACCTGAATGCTTATCTCTCGCTGGAGTATACCTTGCTCAAGAAGTTTGCCGGGTTGCTGGGCGAGCCTTTCGACTTGCCTGACTATCGTGGACTGGTTGCCGATTATTTCTTTGACCAGAAAGATGGCTTCTTTTATGACCGCCGTCTGGATGCCGACAGAAGTTTTGTACGTGAAGCAGGTTGTGAGGGGTATATTCCTTTCTGGGCGAACATAGCAACGCCTAAGCAGTTTGCCAAGGCAAGAAAGTTGCTCGACAATAAGAAGAAGTTCTCTACCTTCATCCCATTCCCGACGATAGCTGCCGATAATCCGAAGTACAATCCGCAGGGTTACTGGCGCGGTCCTATCTGGCTCGACCAGACCTATTATGGCATTAAGGGCTATCGCAATTATGGTGAGAAGAAGAAGGCAGATGCCTATACCGACCAGGTGTTCCGCAACTTGCAGGGTATTTCGGCAGGTACCCCAATCTATGAGAATTATGACACGCATACCGGCAAGCCTATGCAGGCTTCTCACTTCAGCTGGAGTGCCGCTTGCCTGATCATGATGTACAATGATTATGGGAAATAAACGATAATCTCAAGTGTTAAACGTCATGCCAATGGGATTTGGCACATCTTAAAACCTAAATAAAAAAAGCCTTTGAGCGTATCGGAAATGATAGCTCAAAGGCTTATTTTTTACCCTAAATGATTGAACTGTAACAAGCAAATTTCATACGCTTGGAAAGCGTGTGGTGTATATTATCTCAAAACATACTTTCCGGCTGGTGTCTTGCTGAACTTCACCTGATAGGCTTCAGAGACAATCTGCAGCGCCTCGGTAAGGTTGTTGTTCGGCAAGGTTCCTGTGAAAGGTTCGATGGTATCCATTTTCACAGCAATCTCAACCCCGTAATTCTTCTCCAGACTTCTGATGACTTTGCCCAGCGATGCATCGCGGAATACCAGCTGCTTCTTCTGCCATGCACAGGCATCCTCGATATGCGATGTTTCGCGGATATCCATCTTTCCAGTCTGTTTGTTCACCACTACGATTTCGTTTGGCTTCATCGTATAGGTGCTGCCGTTGGCAAGGGAAGTGAGCATTACGCTACCGTTGAGCAGCGCAACTTCTGCTGTCTGTTCTTTCTTTCGGTTGATGACGTTAAACTCAGTACCCAACACCTTGATTTCCATTCCCTGCATGTGGATGATGAACGGATGCCGGGCGTCTTTGGCTACCTTGTAGTGAGCTTCGCCTTCAAATTCAATCTCACGATTGTCCTTGCAGAAATCCTGTGGTGCATACTTGATGCTGGAGAGCGAATTGAGCGCTACCACACTCTTGTCGGGTAGGGTGATGCTCACCTGTTCACCTTCCTGGGTAGTGATTTCTGTCAGCGGAATCGCGGCATATTGCCTGTTTTCCTTATACATCATTCCCATAATCACCATGCAGATAGGCAGGGCAATAGCTGCCGCTATCTGGGTCCACTTGAGGACGCGCTTCAGGGTGAATTGCTTACGGGTTCCTATCTGTTTATGAATTTCGGCCTTGATACGTGCCAAATCTTCGTCAGAGATACCGCTATCCGGGATGATGCCGTGCAGCCATTCCTCTTCCATGGCTGCTGCTAATTCTTCATCAGAACAGTTGTTGATCCGTTCCTTCAGATTAGCTAAGTCTGTACTATTCTTGATGTCGTCTAACATAAAACAATCTTTTTTAGATTATACACGGTTCGGTAGAGAATGTACCGTTAAATTATACTAAAAACAAGAGCCACATCAGGTTGGTGCGGTTGCTGATAAGCTGTCGGAGCTGTTTCAAACCCATCGACAACTGGTTCTTAACGGTCTGTTCACTATAGTTGAGTTTCTCGGCAATCTCCTGATTGTTGAGCATCTCCAACTTGGAGAGTCGGATGATTTCCTGCTGCGTCTTGGGCAGCTTGGCAAGCATCTGGTTGAGCTGTCTGACGAAATCATCATACTCCAACTGGCTGTCTGCAGTGGTGCTGTTGTGATGGTCAAGATAGTCCATGTAGTCTTCGTATACGGGCGAATTGATGACCTTCCTGTAAGCGTTGATGAGGTAATGCTTGGCTCTGAGGAAGAGCAGCGGCTTTACGCTGTCTGCCTCTTCCAGCGTGCTTCGGCTTTTCCAGAGCCACACGAAGGTATCTTCCATGATCTCTTCGGCATTCTCCTTCGACTTGGTATATTTCAGGCAAAAGGCAAAGAGTCTGCGGGCATATAGCTCGTAGATTTCATCGAATGCCTTCATAGATCCTTTTTTGAGTTGAAGGATAAGTTCTGTTTCTGTCTTTTTAAACATGATAACTATTCACTAAAATCCATCTAAATCATATTCTTCGCTGTCCAAATCCAGACTGTCGTCGTTGTCGTAAGTTGTCTTTGGCGCTTTTTCTTCCTTTATATCCGCATCGGTTCCCTGGGTTCCGGTTGTTCCGTTTTCGGATGTTCCGGTAGTTCCGTTGCTGAGAGTTCCGGTTGTACCATTATCGAATGTTCCGGTAGTTCCGGTTTCTATTTCACCGGTTGTTCCGCTTTCGGCAGTTCCGTTTTCTTCTTCATTTTCTTCTGTATCATCCGTCTTTTCCTGCTGGATGATTTCCTCCGGTTCTTCAAGCAGTGGGTCCTTGCTGATTTTCAGCGGTGCCAGATGCTGGGTATAGAAGAGGGTATAGTCATCGTAGCTCAGACTGGTGCCCAGCAGCAGGAGGTTTGGCTCGCTGATTACGATGCCGCGGGCTCCCTTTGAGAGGAGCTGGGTGATGGCCTGATGCTGGTAGATGTCGTTGGCATACTGGCGTGCTTCATCGTAATTGCGGAAGCCCTTTACCTGCATGCGGTGCAGACCATTCTGCTCGTCAATGACGAGGTCGAAATTGCGAACGAGATAGGAGGTGAAATTATATTTCGCCATCTCGAAGAGCAACTGGTTCTCGTTTACAGAATCGGGAACGTAGGCGAGCATGAAGACGAACGGCTCGTTGCGCTCAATGCTGAATACCTTTGCTTTGGATTTGACATCATCATTGAGTACGGCGTTGCGGCGCGACCATACATTGCTCAGGTCGAATGTGCCGCCCTTGAGCTGTCTGCCGGCTTTCACTCCGTTGAGAATCATTCCCGCCATTTCGCTGAGTCGGCTGTTCGGATATTTCTCTACTACCTGCTGCATATCATCGAGACAAGCCTGGATATTACCCTCGTGGAGCTGGGTGAGTCCGCCGATAAAGAGGAACTTGTCGCGGTTGGCTCCTTCAGGATAGCGCTTGTCAGAGATAGCCCTGTTGTGTACCACCTTATTATATAGGTTAGCCTTGAAGGCATCGTAGGTGGCAGCATAGAGCGAATCTTCGAGATGAATGCCCATCTTCGCATCTTCCTCATAATAAGGAGAGGTGAGCAGGGCGGTCCATTGGCTCTCCGGATAATTCGCTTTCAACAGGTCGAGATAGCGGCTGGCGATGGCTGGCTGCTTCCTGATGTTGTAGAGCAGGTAGAGGTGATAGTAGGCATCATCGAGATGTTCGTATGCAGCGTTCTTCTTCACCAGTCGCTGCAGCATGCGTTCGCTTTCGTCCAGATCATTGAGTTTGTCTTTCAGAATGATGCCGGCATGCAGCAGTCCGTCGTCCAGAATCTGATTGCTTTCTGCCATCTTCTCTTCGGTGAGCGGAATCTGAGCGAGATAGTAGGCACGCTGATGCGGATCTTCTTCTGCACTCAGATTCTTCTCTTTCTCCTTCTCAAGGTCTTTCTTCTGTGCCTCGTTGAGGAGTGAATCGCGCTGCTCGTCGGTCATTTCTTCTACACCTTTGGCATCGGCTACTACGGTCTGGTTGCTCCGCTGCCAGTTGTCTATGTTCTTTCTCTTGCCCCAGAGGCGCTCAAACTGCTGTTTGCCTTGGGCTACGGCAGATTGGGAGTAGAAATACCAGGTATTGGTGTTGCCGAAACCGCCGTTGCCCATGACTCCGTTTCCGAAGCCGGATGAGGCATTGCTGTTTCCCTGATTCCTGTTATTTCTGCTGTTATTATTGCCGTTGTTTCTGCCGAAGTCAGAGTTGCCCTGCTGTTCTGCCAATTCCTGGTCGGCAAGTCTTCTCTTTTCTTCTTTTTCCTGCTTTTTCAGGGCATCTATCACCTTGTCAATGGCGACATTCCGTTCTGTTTCGCTCATGCGGGCAAGCGATTGCAGGGAGTCCTGCAGATGGATGGCGTCGGTATAAGGCACCAGTTCATCGAGAACCTTCGAACGGTCGGAGAGCTGTTTGTAGTCTTTGCGGTCCTGGTCTAGGAGTCCGATGGCTGCATCATAGCATCGCTTGGCATCGCCATATCGGTGGCATTGCCAGTATACATTGCCCAGATGCAGCAGCAATACACCTTTCTCTACTCCGTTGCGGCTTGATTTCGCTGCACCCTTTTCGTATGCAGCAATAGCCTGAAGGGTATCGCCCTGGTTGAGATGTATGTTACCGATGGCATAATAAACCTGGTCGAGATATTCCTGATTCTTGTCGCTCGCAGCCATTCGCTTCAATTTGGATACCATCTTCCGGGAGTTGTTGGTTGCCAGTACCTCGGTCATGGAGATGCGGGCATTGAACTCCAGTTCGTAAGGCGGATTGAGACGGATGACATGCTTGAAGGCACGGTAGGCATTCTGGGCATGTCCCTGTTGTGCTTCTACCTGTCCCATCAGATACCAGAGGCGGGCTTTCTGCTTGCGTCGCATCTCATAGCCGATGGCTTTGCGGAGATACGGAACGGCCTCCTGATAGCGTCCGGTCTTCAGATAGTAGAGGGCATAGGTCTTGTCCCATTCCTTCTGGGCACGCCAGTGGATGGAATCGCGCTCGATATTACGGATTACATCTTCGGCATCGTATATCCATCCCGATTCGAGATAACTCTTGGCGAGCCAGGCACGTGCCTTGCCGTAAATGCCGGGTTGGGTGGCGTAGAGACGGCTCATATAGGCGAAAGTGGCTGCTGCCGACTGAAAATCGCCTTCAAAAAACTGGGAACGGCCCATCAGCATCCATGCCTTCCAGAGGAACGGATTATATTCACGGCGCTGCAGCCATTTCAGGTCTTTGGCAGTCTTGCGGCGTTTCTTGTCCCATACCGGGCGGCGCTTGATGCTATGCTGGTGAATGGCTTTCTCACATTTCTCGATGGCGCGGTCGTAGTTCGACTTGCCCAGTTCGCGGCTGTTCTTGTTGCCAACCGTATAATAAGGAATCATTTCAGAGTAATTGTCCTTATTTCCGTTTTCCTTTTCGAGCGAGCCTTCGATATAGGCTACGGTACCATTATAATAGGTGTTGTATCGGGCGTTGAAGGCATGCCACCATCTGCTCTTCGCCGTATTCTTCTGCGTAGAGCATCCTGCTATGGTCATTGCAAAGGCAAGGACAACCATAGCTGGCAAGAAGTTTCTGAATGGGAAATGCTTCAACATAAGTTTCTTCTTTATTTTAAAATTTTTCTTTCAGAGCGTGTGAAAGCCTTAGTGCTTTCTGGCTGCCAGTATCTTTGCTGCTGCAAACAGGATGATGCTGACGAAGATGATGGTTGCACCTGATGGCACATTGAGCAGATAACTGGCATAGAGGCCTACGATGCAGTCGATGCAGCCTATCACGATGCTGGCTCCTATCATGCGCTTGTAGCTGTAGGTGAAGAGGTTGGCTGTCATCTGTGGTATGGTGAGCAGACTGATGGCAAGTACGATGCCCACCATCTTGATGGTTGCCACGATGGTCATGGCGATGAGCGTCATCATCATATATTCTATCGCAGTAACCGGCAGATGTTGCGATTTGGCAAAGGTGCTGTCGAATGCGATGGTCTGGATAGGACGCAACAGAAAGGTGAACAGCAATGCTACAAACAGGGTAAGACCTGCTAGAAGCCAGAGGTCTGTGCTGTCGATGGCAAGTATGCTTCCGAAGAGGAAAGAGGGCAGGTCGGGCATGAATCCCGGAGTAAGGAAGCAGCAGATGATGCCCACGCTCATGCCTAGGGTCCAGAACATGGCGATGGCAGAGTCTTTGCGCACATCTTTCTTCCGTGATACCCATTGTACGCCGAAGGCACTCAAAATGGCGAATACCATGGCAGAGAGTATAGGGTTGATGCCTGCAAATACGCCGATACCGATGCCGCCAAAAGAGGCATGCGTAATGCCACCGCTGATGAAGACCAGCCGGCGTGTGACGATGTAGGTGCCTACAAAGCCGCATAGGATGCTTGCCAGTAGGGCGCCAATCAGCGCATTCTGAAAAAATGTATATTGCAGTATATCCATGTCTTTACTTTGAACTTAAAACTTTGAACTTTGCGCATTGCAAGTTACGCATAGCATGTTTAACTTAAAAAACTGATGACTTCGTCCTTTATCTGGTTAGGCAGGTTGATGCCTCTCAGTATCAGACTTCGGTTCCATCCCGCCACTTCGTCCGGCTGCATCGTATAGAGCACTTCCGAGAATTCCTCTACCTCCTCATCGGTATAGTCGTCGGCAGCTCTTCCTGCAAACCGGTCTAGTTCTTCGTCATCGTAGTATTCTATTTCCTTGGTGGCGGCTTCCATCATGCATTCCTGTTCGCATTTGGAGTTCTCTCCGTTGCAGGTATTGCATGAAACTCCTTCCTGCAGCGGTTCTTCATCCTCTCCCTTGCGATGAGAAATGATGCCGAAAATGGCGCTTATCAAGCCTAGGACCACCAAGGCCAAAACTAAATATAGCATAAACTGTTAACTATTAACTATTAACTTTCAACTATTTCAAATCCCACCTTTTTCAGGTCTTCCCAATAATGAGGATAGGATTTGCTCACCACCTCAGGATTGTTGATTTCAATCTGAGGGAACTTGAAGGCAAGAGGGGCGAAGGCAAGTGCCATGCGATGGTCCTCGTAGGTGTCGATAGGCTCGAAACTAGGCTCGCAGGTCTCGCCATCCCAAATCAGCGTGTTATCGTTCTCGTCATAAATCACGTAACCCACCTTCTTCAGCTCCTTCTTCAATGCCTCGATGCGGTCGGTCTCCTTGATCTTGAGACTGGCAAGGCCGGTGAACTTAAACTTTACGCCCAGGGCACAGCAGGCTACAACGATGGTCTGTGCAAGGTCTGGAGAACCGCTGAAATCGTAGTCGAAACGAGGCAAGAGACAACGCTGGACTTTCAACTTGACAGGAGAAAGAACATCACGGCTCTCAAATTCTGATTTCACGCCTAGCAGACTGAAGATGTATTTCACAACAGAATCGCCCTGCTTGGAACTGTCGAACAAGCCTTCGAGTCTTACCTCAGAATCAGGGTTTCCGTTCAGCGCCATCATTTCATACCAGTAAGAAGAAGCGCTCCAGTCATTCTCGATGGTGTAGTCGGCTACGCAGCTGTAAGGTTGTGGCTTTACGGTGATGGTATCCACATCGGTCCATTCTGCGCTGGCTCCGAAGTTCTGCATCGTCCACAGCGTGAGGTCGATGTAAGGACGGGATGCTATCTCGCCCGTCAGTTTCAGTTCCAGACCGTTTTTCAGGATAGGACCAATCATCAGCAGTGCCGAGATATACTGCGAACTGATGTTTCCCACCACTTCGAGATGCCCGCCTTCCAATGGCTTACCTACGATGTGGAGTGGAGGATAACCCTCTTTCTTTTCATACTGTATATCAGCTCCGAGGTAGCGCAGGGCATCTACCAGGATAGCAATAGGGCGGTTCTGCATGCGCTCGGTACCTGTAATTGTATGCTCGCCCGGTGTAGCAGAAAGATAGGCGGTCATAAAGCGCATGGCAGTACCGGCAGCCTTGATGTTGATGACATCAGGCATATCGCGCAGTGCCGCAATGATGACTTCTGTATCATCGCAATCGCTCAGGTTGCGGGGCTGCAACTTGCATCCCGCCATGGCATTGATTACCAATGCACGGTTGCTGATACTCTTGGAAGCTGGCAAGTTGATACTTGCATTGAGTTGGCGTGGAGCCTTGATTGTATATTTCATTTTCTTCTTGTTTCTGTTTCTTTTAATACTCTTTTTTCTGATTTTGCTATTTCTCAGCCTTCAGTATCCGGATGTCCTTGATGCTGACAGCCTTTTCCTTGGCATATCGGATTGGGAGGTCATCTTCTGTTTCCGGCATCTCATCCCATGCACGGGTTCTTGGACGAATCTTCTTCGGACCCGGTATCAGGGGCGAATAATACAGAACCTGGCGGATGCGGTTTGCCTGTTCAGGGGTGAATCGCATGCTGTAACAGATGCTGTAGTCCATCAGATTGTCAGCCTGCCATTTCTCACCCTTGCTGTTGGTGCGTTTAGCAAGTTCTTTCATGCTGAGCGTGGTATCCTTCTTGATGGCTTGTGCTTTACTGACATATTCTGTCAGCCATTTGCCGTATGCTATTCGGTTGTAGCTCGGTGTATCATCGCAATGGTCTGAGTCGTCATCATCATCGGCAGCCTCTGATTTGTCTTTCACTGTCTTTTCTGAGAAACTGTGGAAGAGCCCCAGATAATGCCCCAGTTCGTGGGCCAGCGTAGCATTCGGGTCGGTTGTATTGTAGGTATATCCCTTATGATTCTTATCTGTAGTATACCGGGTTCCTTCATTTTCCCTTCCCACATAGATTGAGTTAAGCGAAACGCAATACGGAAATTTGCCCGGCTTGCTCAGCGGATAGTTCTTGCCATTGCTCAAACCATCTATCTGTGGATAGCCGCCTGCCTGGTAAGGCAGATGACTGATGCCCAGCGTGGTGCTGTTTTCATCGGTCTTCTTGAAGGCATATACCATCACATTGATGTAGTTGTTCTGGTCCCAGCAGTACTGTACATACTTCTTGTCCTTCATGAAACTCTCGCAGTCGAACTCCGGTTCTGAAACCTTGATATATTCCACACCCGGTGTACTGAGTCTCTTGCCGCTCTCATTCTTCTCAGCCAGTTCGAACAGGATATGGAGGTTCTCGCTCGGGATGGTATCTATCTGATAGTTGTAGACATCACCCTGATAAAGTTCGTTCACGTTGGAGAGAATCTCCTTGAGGCGGTCATATTTAATGTATTGCGTGGTGTTACTGTAGAAGACATGGAAGATGACAGGCAGATGATAGACATAATCATCGCCTGTAATGATATCTGTGTCACGGTCTTGCCCGTTGGATATGATAGGGTCGCCGATAGAGCCTTCGGTATCCTTGCATGATGCAAAGCTGAGGACGGTGAGGGCGATCAAGAAATAAAGAATTTTTCTCATGCGCGTACCTTATATTATATATTTTCGTGCAAAAATACAAAAATAAAAGAAGATAGGCGAGAAATATCCTGAAAAAGTTTCTCAAAATGCCAAAAAACTTGTGCTTTTATCTTCTTGATGTATGTCAATTCAGTAACATTTTGTAAACTTGGCTCCATGAAAATAGCGTTTTATAAGGTATGTCTTCGTGCAATATGCTAAATTTTAGGCTATGAAATTGCAAATTGTAAGCTTGTGTGCGTTCAAAATCAAAAAGTATTACTTGCTCAAAAAATAAGATAAAATAGCGTTAAGGAATTATGAATTTTTCGGAAATCGTTGTATCTTTGCACCAGAAAAAAGAAACAAAGACAATTACAATAACATCCTAAAAATAAACGATATGAAACGAATGATATTATTCTCATTGATGGCTTTGATGACCATAGCAGCTTTCGGTCGTAAGCACGTAGAGAATGCAACAGTTGTAGCTGACACTATTTTCTATGCAGAAAATATGAGCAATGTAACCAGTGCAGATCAGGCTAGTTATTACAGACTGCTGATGACTACTGGATCAGGCCTTAACAAGAAGGACGTTTTCCAGGACTTCTATATGAACGGTAATCTCCGTGCTGAAGGTGGTTATAGCTTTATCGACCTCGGCAACGATCGCAATACTATCTTTAATGGTGAGGTTACTACCTATTATAAGAATGGTAAGGAGAAGTGGCATGGCAACTATGTCAATGGTAAGCGCGAAGGCTACTTCACACTCCAGCTCCGTGAAGGCGGTGTAGCTGTCGTTCAGTTCAAGAATGGCAAGTCTGTTCACGATTACTTCATGGTAACTTACAAGGACGGTTCTTCTGAGAAGAGAAATCTCTCTGAGTTGAAGCAGTTCATGTAATCAGAAATAAGCAACTATGTAGTTTTGTTACTTCATTGAATTAAAAGAAAATCTCTCTTATATAAATTAAAATTTTATGTTGATATGACCAATATGGGGATGGCTTCCGTGAGGAAGGTGCATCCCCTTTTTTTATGACCTATATTTACCAACAACAAGAAGAGGGTGAATCATAAACTTATGATTCACCCTCTTCTGATTATTCTTATTGATGTTGGCTGAAAGGTAGGATTAGAACGTTAAATCTACTTCTACCGGACAATGGTCGCTGCCCATGATTTCAGTATGGATTTTAGCTTCTGTAATTTGTTCCTTGATACGGTCGGATACTAGGAAGTAGTCTATACGCCAACCGGCATTCTTTTCGCGCGCCTTGAACCGGTATGACCACCACGAATAGGTTACCTCATCAGGATGGAGATAACGGAAGCTGTCGGTGAAGCCATCATTCAGAAGAACGGTCATCTTTTCGCGCTCCTCATCGGTGAAACCGGCATTACGGCGGTTGGTCTTCGGATTCTTGATATCTATCTCTTCGTGTGCTACATTCAGATCGCCGCAGATGACGACTGGTTTCTTGGCGTCAAGAGATTTCAGGAACTTGCGGAAATCGTCTTCCCAGGTCATGCGATAATCCAGGCGCTTGAGCTCTGTCTGAGAATTTGGGGTGTAGCAGGTAACGAGATAGAACTGGTCATATTCCAGCGTGATGATTCTGCCTTCATGATCATGTTCCTCTACGCCCATGCCATAACTTACGTTTAATGGCTTGTGCTTGGTATAAATGGCTGTACCGGAGTATCCTTTTTTCTCAGCGTAGTTCCAATAACTCTCGTAGCCCTCAAACTGAAGGTCGAGCTGTCCCTCCTGCATCTTTGTTTCCTGCAGGCAGAAGAAGTCGGCATCGAGTTCCTTAAACTGGTTCTCGAAGTCCTTGCCTACGCAAGCGCGCAGGCCATTTACGTTCCAAGATATAAACTTCATCTTTTGTAATAATGTTGAATGTTGAATGTTGAATGATGAGTTGATATGGCGTATGCCTAATTCAACATTCAACATTCAACATTCAACATTAAAAAATTAAATTCTTTTACTTTCTCCTCTCAGCAGGCTCATGAACTCCTGGCGGGTGTTCAGTGAATTGAAGACTCCGCTGTAGTCGCTGGTGGTGGTTATGGAATTCTGTTTCTCTACACCTCGCATCTGCATGCACATGTGCTTGGCTTCTATCACTACCATCACACCCTGAGGATTCAATGTTTCCTGAATGCAGTCTTTAATCTGCTGGGTAAGACGCTCCTGTACCTGGAGACGGTGGCTGTAGATATCTACCACACGGGCTATCTTGCTCAGACCGGTAATCTTGCCGTTCGGGATATAGGCAACATGCACCTTGCCATAGAAAGGAAGCATGTGGTGCTCGCACATCGAGAAGAAATCAATATCTTTCACGATGACCATCTGGTTGTATTTCTCTTCAAAGAGGGCATCGGTCAACACCTTGTGTGCATCCTGTGTATAGCCGCGAGTCAGTATCTGCATAGCCTTGGCTACTCGCATCGGTGTTTTTACAAGTCCTTCACGTTCAGGGTCTTCTCCCAAGAGCTTCAATACTTCTGTATAGTGTTCTGCGAGTTCGTCCAATCCCTCGCGAAATTCTGTTTCTGGATTCATCTTATTTAATTTATAATTGATTATTTATAATTAATAATTAGGCCTACGGTATCAATGCTGTAAACTATTAACTATTAATTGTTATCTGAAGTTTCGCAAGTTTTGCACCACACGCCCTGAAAGGGCAGAAGCTCCTAGCCCAGGGCATCGCCCTGGGTAATTACGGACGCATACCTGTCGCCCTGTAAGGGCAAAAGCTTTAAAACTCCAAGCAACACATAAAGCTTTTGCCCTTACAGGGCGCCTTGTTGATTGCTATGATACCCAGGGCGATGCCCTGGGCTAGGAGCTTTTGGGCCTTCAGCCCGTACTTAAACCACTTGCGAAACTTGAGTTGTTAATTATTAACTAGTACTGTACCGTAATCTGTCCCTTTACAAGGCATGCCTGTCTGTATCCCAGGGAACGAACCTTGGCAAGCATCTTCTGGGCTTCAGCTAAACTGCGGAAGTTGCCCATTCGGCAAATCCATCTTGGAGAGTAGAAATGAACATAAACCGGCTGCTCAGGGAAATGAACTTTCAGCTGATTGCCAGTCTGTTCTGCTTTCAGACGGTCGTTACGCGAATTGCCGCCAGCGAAAGCCTGTACTCTATATCCTGTAACCTTATAGCTCTTGCGCATCACTTTCTTGCGCATATCCACTACAGGTGTCTCTGTTTCTTCTTTTTTGTTCTCTGCCTTTTGGGCATTGTTCACGTGGGCATTCTCTCGGTTTGCCTCATGATGCTGTGGCTCAGTCTTCTTCAGGGAATCAGGACCCTGCTTGTGCTGAGTTTCAGGCTCTTTTTCTTTTTTCTGTGGGGTAGTCTTAGTCTTGTCGTCTTGTGGAATCACTTGTTTGCCGTTTACCAGTTCATCAATCGCCTTACTTTGGTTCACGGTTACAACACCCTTTCCCGGTTCCTTCTTTTTGAGATGGTCCAGGTAGTTCTGCGCATTAGCTGTGAATGTTGAGCAGAGGATCATAATCAATAATGTGACGAATTGTTTCATGACTATTCCTTTTATGTTTGTCGTCTTGTTTTAAAACAGCACCTTATTCTTGAATCTCTATATATAATAAGGTGTAATGAAGAATGAAGGGATGCGCTTCACGAAGAAGGCATCCCTTCGGGAAATGTAATATCCTTATGAGATTACTTCTTCCAAGCGTCGATGATACCCTTGAAATCAGCAGCCTTCAAAGAAGCACCACCGATCAAACCACCGTCGATGTTTGGCTTAGCGAAGAGCTCAGGAGCGTTGCTAGCCTTGCAGCTACCACCGTAGAGGATTGATGTATCCTCAGCAGCCTCGTTGCCATACTTCTCTGCTACGATAGAGCGGATGTATGCCAACATCTCTTCAGCCTGGTCAGAAGTAGCAGTCTTACCTGTACCGATAGCCCAGATTGGCTCGTAAGCAAGGATGATGTTCTTCCAAGCGTCAGCGCTCAAGTGGAATACTGAACCTTCCAACTCAGCCTTTACTACCTCGTTCTGCTTCTCAGCCTCACGCTCTTCGAGAGTCTCACCGCAGCAGAAGATAACCTTCAAACCGTTAGCCAAAGCCAACTCTACCTTCTCCTTCAAGATCTCTGCAGTCTCGCCATAGTACTGACGACGCTCTGAGTGACCGAGGATAACATACTGAGCACCTGTGCTCTTTACCATCTCTGCTGAAACCTCACCTGTGAAAGCACCCTTAGCCTTGTCTGCGCAGTTCTCAGCACCGAGACCTACTACCTTTGAATCCAAAACCTGAGCTACAGAAGCCAAGTGGATGAATGGAGTACAGATGATTACGTCACAGTTTGGTTTGTCTGCTACCAATGCCTCGTTGATCTCCTTAGCGAGAGCAACACCGTCCTGCAGGTTCATGTTCATTTTCCAGTTACCTGCTACAATTTTCTTTCTCATTTTTCTTTTCTTTTTAAAAGTTGATAATATTCTGTTCGAATTCTCTTTCTTTCTGATCCAGGCGCCCCAAGCCCAGAGCCGGTCGGCAATGGTGAGGAGTACCAGCGGAATGATGAACCAGGAGATGATGCCGGCTATCTTCTTGGCGGCACTTACTTCCGGCATCTTGCCTATCTCGGTCTTCTCCAGTGGCTTGTCGCCAATCTCTGCCATGTCAGGCAAATCGTTGTGGCTCCATTTCTGGATGATGGTTCCGTTCTTCAGCAGAAGAAGACCTGGGTTGCTGCGGATTACCGTCTTCAGCGTAGTCTCGTCTGTGACATAGAAGGGATATTCCGCTCCTGTTATGTCCTGCCAGTGCTTGATGGCTTTCTCCGTACTTGCTGTGAGGCAGAGAAAACGGTAGCCATGGTCGTTGGCATATTCGTAAATCTCATCGATATTGCCGAAGTTGCTATCGTCGGCAAATTCAAGATGTGGCGAAACCAGGAGGAAGGTGTAGCCTTTATCGTGAATCACTTCCTGGGTAATGTCTTCTCCCGTCTTGGCATCAGCTATGCTGAAGTCGTGGATTGGAGGTACGTAACCTTCTTCGGTCTGAACCGTCTTGCTGTCGATGAAGGTCCAGATGGAGTCGGGATAGTTGTCTAATGTAAACTCCTTCCGCTCTCCGTTCTTCTCCAGGATGAAGGTGGTATCAAACTTGGGTTGCTTGGCTCCTTTCGGAATCTCCATGCCCTTGGCAATGTTGACACCTATATGATAAGGGCGGAAGTCGAATTGCGGAAGATACCACAGACTCCAGATGCTCATCACGATGGAGAAGAGGAAGGTGTAGTTGATCACCACCCACTGGGTCTGTCTCGAGATGAGTCTCTGCATCTCCAGCGGCTTTCTCCAAAGCAGGACGGCGAATATCAGGAGGATGATGTTCTTGATGAATGTCTCCATATTGGTGAGCACTACGGCATCACCGAAGCATCCGCAATCCTTTACTGGGTCTGCGATAACGATCCACAGGGTAATCAGCGTCATCACGCTCATCACGGCAAGGGTGATCTTGCTCATCAGTCTCCGTCGGATGGCGAAGAGGAGGAAGATACCGATGGCAAACTCTGCAGTGGCTAGTAATACCGACATCACCAGGGTGCTCCATGAAGGGAACATCCAGTCGATGTGCAGCGCCTCCAGATAGTCGGTTATCTTGTATTGCGTGCCTAATGGGTCAATTCCCTTCACAAATCCTGAGAAAATGAAGGTTATAGCCATCAGTAGTCGCCCGATATTGACCGCTATCTTTGTTAATATGTGAGTTGCCTTATTCTTCATCATTTTATATTTTTACTTCTCGCTCATTTTGATGGCACCGAAGACGGCATAGTTGATGATGTCCATATAGTTGGCATCAATACCTTCAGAAACGAGGGTAGCGCCTGCGATGTCTTCAATTTCCTTTACGCGCTGAATCTTGGTCAGGATGAAGTCTGTATAACTGCTGACTCTCATCGAGCGCCATGCCTCATCATAGTCATGGTTCTTCCTGAGCATCAGTTCCAGTGCCTCCTTTGCATGGAGGTCGTATAGTTTCATAGCCTCTTCGGGTGTCATATCCACCTCATCCACGAAAGGCTTTTCGAGCTGGATGAGTCCTATGATACCATAATTGATAAGGGCAATGAATTCCGGACGGATACCTTCGCCAACCAGAGATTCTTTCTTGATTTCGAGCGAGCGGATGCGCTTCGCCTTGATATAGAGCTGGTCTGTCAGAGAAGAAGGGCGCAAGATTCTCCAAGAGGCTCCATAATCATGAAGCTTCTTCTCAAATAATGTCCTGCATTCACTCATGACATCCTTAAACTGCTGTTCTGTTTTCAATAAATCTGCCATAATAATTTCGAAATTCGGTGCAAATTTACGCATTTATTATGAAATAGCCAAATAATTATTTTGTTTTTCGCTTAAATTGCAGTAACTTTTGATAAGTTACGCGGCATCTCAACAATTAAAACAAAAAAAATCTTTTTTTATTTTGTATTGTCTTCGATTTGCTGTAACTTTGCACCCCGAAAGTAAAAAGAGTATGAGAAATTTGACCAATGCCGAACTGGCACAGATACTGGATAAGGATATATTTCATAAGATTTCAGAGGCAGCAGATGGGCTGTCTGTGGAGTGTTATGTAGTAGGTGGATATGTGCGTGACCTCTTCCTGGAGCGACCTTCCAATGATATTGATGTCGTTGTGGTTGGTAGCGGTATAGAGGTAGCTTCTGCCTTGAAGAAGATGCTCGGAAGAAAGGCGCATCTCTCTGTGTTCCGTAATTTCGGAACAGCACAAGTGAAATATCAGGATACAGAAGTGGAGTTTGTCGGCGCCCGTAAGGAGAGCTATCAGCGCGATTCCAGAAAGCCTATTGTGGAAGATGGAACGCTGGAGGATGACCAGAACCGCCGCGATTTTACCATCAATGCGATGGCTATCTGCCTGAATAAAGACCGTTTTGGAGAACTCGTAGATCCTTTTGATGGTGTCTACGATATGGAAGATGGCATTATTGCCACTCCGCTCGACCCGGATATCACTTTTTCTGATGACCCGCTGCGCATGATGCGTTGCGTGCGTTTCGCTACCCAACTCAATTTCCAGATAGAGGAGGAGACCTATGATGCGCTCTCCCGCAATGCCGAGCGCCTGAAGATTATCAGTGCTGAGCGAATCTGCGACGAGATGAACAAGATTATGCTCTCCAAGCACCCAAGCAGCGGTTTCTATTACCTGAAAGATACAGGTCTGCTCGATCTCATTCTGCCAGAACTGGTTGCGATGGACAAGGTGGAAACCCGTAACGGCAGGGCACATAAGAATAATTACGACCATACGATGGAGGTGCTCGAGAATGTGTGCAAGCATTCTGATAACCTCTGGCTCCGCTGGGCTGCTCTCTTCCACGACATCGGTAAACCGAAGAGCAAGCGCTGGGACAACAATATCGGCTGGACATTTCACAGTCATAATATAATAGGTGCAAAGATGATTCCGGGTATCTTCCGCCGTATGAAACTTCCGATGGATGCGAAGATGAAGTATGTGCAGAAGCTGGTAGAACTCCACATGCGTCCGATTGTGATTGCTGATGAGGAGGTTACCGACAGTGCCGTACGCCGCCTGCTGAATGATGCCGGCGATGACATCAACGACCTGATGACGCTCTGCGAGGCTGATATTACCAGCAAGAACCAGGTGCGCAAGCAGCGTTTTCTGGATAATTTCAAGATGGTGCGCGAGAAACTGGTTGATCTGCAGGAACGTGATTATAAGCGACTTCTCCAGCCATGCATCGATGGTAATGAGATTATGGAGATGTTCCATCTTACCCCTTGCCGTGAGGTAGGCACCCTGAAGCAGTATCTCAAGGATGCTGTATTGGATAATAAGGTGGCTAATGAGCGTGAACCGTTGATGGAACTTCTGATGAAGAAGGCTCAGGAGATGGGATTGGTAAATGCAGAAAACTCAAAATAGAGAATAATTTTTGTTAAATAACGGCTCCTAGCGAGCCGTTATTCATTTATTATTAGTACTTTTGCAGCGCTTTTAAAACTTAAAGGCGCATAAAAGTTTTCGTTAGAGGACGAAAAGAACTTTTGAATAAGAGAAGATTAAAGATTAAATAATAAATTTATAATATAAAAATAGGTATGAAAATTAAAAGCGTTTTGTTTGTTGCAGCAGTTTGTGTTCTTGCTGCGTTGACATCATGTGGTGGAAGTAAGAAGGGCGGTCTGCCTGACTTCGGCGATGATGAGTTCGCTGTGGCTACTATCGGTACTTCCAGCGCCGCATTGCAGACTACCTATCCTGCTACCATCAAGGGTATCCAGGATGTAGAGGTACGTCCTAAGGTTTCTGGTTTTATCACTAAGGTTTTTGTACACGAGGGACAGACTGTATCAGCAGGTCAGGCTTTGTTCTCTATTGATAGCGAGACCTATCAGGCTGCTGTCCGTTCTGCAGCTGCTGCTGTAAATACAGCTAAGGCACAGGCTAATACAGCCAAGTTGACCTATCAGAACAATAAGAAATTGTATGATAGCAAGATTATCGGTGAATTTGAACTCTCTACAGCAGCTAACAGCTATGCAACAGCTAAGGCTCAGGTAGCTCAGGCAGAGGCAGCATTGGCTTCAGCCCGCGAGCAGTTGGCTTGGTGTACCGTTACCAGTCCTTCTGCAGGTGTAGTAGGTAGCCTTCCTTTCAAGGTGGGTGCTCTGGTAAGTGCTTCTGGTCAGGCTCTTACTACCGTTTCCAATATCAGCACCATGGAGGTCTTCTTCTCACTCTCTGAGTCTCAGATCTTGAGCATGTCTAAGACCAATGGTAGCATTCAGGCAGCCATCGCAGCGTTCCCAGCTGTCAAGTTGCAGTTGGCAGACGGTTCTATCTATAATCACCCGGGTAAGGTGGTTAAGATGAGTGGTGTCATCGATGCTACTTCCGGTTCTATCTCTCTCATCGCTCACTTCGCTAACCCAGAGAAGTTGCTGAAGAGTGGTGGCGCAGGTTCTATCGTGGTTCCTAACGATCATAACAGCGCTATCGTTATCCCTCAGGAGGCTTGCTCTCAGGTTCAGGATAAGATCTTCGTTTACATCGTAACCAAGGATAACAAGGTGAAGTATTCTGAGATCAAGGTCAATCCACAGGATGATGGCAAGAACTATATCGTAACTGCAGGTCTTCATGTAGGCGATCGTATTGTTTTGAAGGGTATTACCAAGTTGACCGATGGTCAGCAGATCAAGCCTATCACTCTGGAGCGTTACAATCAGAAGATTGCTGAGGCTGCCAAGTTGGCTGAGTCTCAGGATAACGCTCATGCCTTCGCTACTGCTATGGGCGGAAAGAAGTAATATATAATAAGGTATAAAGAAAAATAGTAAATTATGTCATTTACAAACTTTATAAAACGCCCGGTACTTTCGACGGTAGTTTCCATCTTCTTCGTCTTGCTGGGTATTATCGGCTTGGTATCGCTGCCTATCGAGCAGTATCCGAATATCGCGCCGCCTACCATCACGGTAACTGCTACCTATACGGGTGCAGATGCCCAGACGGTGTTGAACTCTGTCGTTGCTCCGCTGGAGGAGAGTATCAACGGTGTGGAGAACATGACTTATATGACCTCTTCTGCGTCTAACTCTGGTTTTGCTCAGATCACCGTTTACTTCAAGCAGGGTTCCGACCCAGATATGGCTGCGGTCAACGTACAGAACCGTGTATCTCAGGCGCAGTCTCTGCTGCCTGCCGAGGTTACCAAGGTGGGTGTCACTGTAACCAAGCGTCAGAGTTCTAACGTTATCATGTTCGCTCTGACTACAGACGATGGCCGTTACGACGACCAGTTTGTTACCAACTATGCCCTGATCAACGTCATTCCTCAGTTGAAGCGTATCAGTGGTGTGGGTGATGTGCAGAGCCCTTCTACCCGTAACTACTCTATGCGTATCTGGTTGAAGCCAGAGAAGATGAAGGAGTTCGGACTGGTTCCTTCTGATGTTTCTCAGGCTTTGGCAGAGCAGAATATCGAGGCTGCCCCTGGTAGCTTTGGTGAAAGCTCTGATATGCAGTATGAATATACCTTGCGCTACAAGGGTCGTTTGAAGACTCCAATGGAGTATGAGAACATCCTTATCAAGAGCAATACTTCCGGTCAGACGCTCCGTCTGGGCGAAATTGCCAAGGTTGAGTTGGGTGGTTTGCAGTATAATGTAAACCTGCTCAATGATGGTCAGCCTGCCGTGCTGGGTATGGTTCAGCAGATTGCCGGTTCCAACGCTACCCAGATTGCTAGCGACGTAAAGAAATCGCTTGATGAACTGGAGAAGAGTTATCCTCCTGGGTTGAAGAATGTTATCCTGATGGATGTTACTGAGTTCTTGTTCGCATCTATTGAGGAAGTTATCTTCACCTTGATCATTACCCTGGTACTGGTGTTCATCGTAGTGTATATCTTCTTGCAGGACTTCCGTTCTACGCTGATTCCTATGATTGCCGTGCCTGTGGCTTTGGTCGGTACCTTCCTCTTCCTCTGGATCTTCGGATTCTCCATCAACCTGCTTACGCTGTCAGCCCTGCTGCTGGCTATTGCGATTGTGGTCGATGATGCCATTGTGGTGGTCGAGGCGGTTCACGCCAAGCTCGACCAGGGTTACAAGAGTGCCCTTACTGCAGCTATCGATGCGATGAACGAAATTTCCAGCGCCATCATCTCTATTACATTGGTGATGTCTGCCGTGTTCGTTCCTGTATCGTTCATCGGTGGTACTTCCGGTTACTTCTACCGTGAGTTCGGTGTAACCATGGCGGTATCTATCGTTATTTCGGCTATCAATGCGTTGACTTTGTCTCCTGCACTCTGTGCCGTGTTGCTGAAGCCACACGAGGAGGGTCACGAGAAGAAGATGTCTTTCATCGACCGATTCCACGCAGGATTCAACTATCAGTTTGAGAAGATTACCAATAAATATAAAGGTGGTGTCAAGTGGGTTATCAACCACGGCATCATCGCTGGTAGCCTCGTGGCTGTCAGTATCGTAGGTCTGGTTGCCCTGATGGGTACTACCAAGACAGGTCTGGTGCCTGATGAGGATACCGGTACTATCTTCGCTTGTATCTCTACAGCTCCTGGTACTTCTCAGGAACGCACAGCCGAGGTCGTTAAGCAGGTAGATAAGATGCTGGCTAGCAACCCAGCCATCGCAACCCGTAACGCCATCATGGGTTATAGCTTTATCGGTGGTGCCGGTTCTAACCAGGGTACCATCATCGTGAAGCTGAAGCCATTCGAGGAGCGTCCGGGTGGATTCTTCCACCGTATCAAGGAGGCTTGTACCGGTGGCGGTATCGAGGCGCTGTTTGTCAACCCAATGGAATATACTTCTGTATTGGGTATGATCTACAAGCAGACTGCTACGATTAAGGATGCACAGGTTCTTGCCTTTGCTCCACCTATGATTTCCGGTTTCTCTATGCAGAATGGTATTACCATGACTATGCAGGATAAGACCGGTGGTGACTTGAATAAGTTCTTTGATAATGTGAAGAAGTTCCTGGCTGAGTTGAACAAGCGTCCTGAGATTCAGACCGCTCAGACTCAGTACAACCCTAACTATCCTCAGTATATGGTAGATGTAGATGTTGCCAAGACCAAGCAGGCTGGCATCTCTCCATCAACAGTATTGTCTGTCATGCAGGGTTATCTCGGTGGTCTCTACGCATCTAACTTCAATGCCTACGGTAAGCTCTACCGTGTCATGATTCAGGCTGGACCTGAGAGTCGTATGCGTCCAGACGATCTGAGCAAGATTTATGTACGTTGTGCAGATGGCACCATGTCTCCAGTAAGCGAGTTCGTGAACTTGAAGAAGGTTTATGGTCCAGCAAACATTACCCGATTCAACCTGTTTACCTCTATGGATGTATCTGTAACTCCTAACAGCGGTTACTCTACCGGTGACGGTATGAAGGCGATTGCTGAGGTTGCCAAGGAGACATTGCCAGAGGGTTACGGCTATGAGTACTCTGGTTTGACCCGTTCTGAGGCTGAGTCCAGCAACTCTACAGGTTTGATCTTCGCACTCTGTATCGTATTCGTTTACCTCATCTTGAGTGCTCAGTACGAGAGTTACATCTTGCCTCTGTCAGTAGTATTGTCTATTCCATTCGGTTTGGCAGGTGCATTCATCTTCACCAACCTCTTCGGTCACTCTAACGATATCTATATGCAGATTTCGTTGATTATGTTGATCGGTCTGTTGGCAAAGAACGCCATCCTTATCGTACAGTTCGCCCTCGAGCGTCGTCGTACGGGTATGGCTATCAAGTACTCAGCTATCCTGGGTGCCGGTGCCCGTCTCCGTCCTATCCTGATGACCTCTCTGGCGATGGTTATCGGTCTGTTGCCTCTGATGTTCGCATCTGGTGTAGGTAAGAATGGTAACCAGACTTTGGGTGCTGCCGCCGTAGGTGGTATGTTGCTCGGTACAATCTGCCAGATCTTCGTGGTTCCTGCTCTCTTCGCAGTCTTCCAGTGGTTGCAGGAGAAGCTGACTCCAATGAAGTTCGAGGATGAACTGAACGAGGAGGTAGCTGCCGAGTTGGAGCAGTATGCCAACGCAGCTCACCACAAGAAGGGTATCGAGAAGAAGTAATAACGCAATGTAACTTCAAAGGAAACAATGAAAAAGAATTTAAATATCATCATATTGGGTCTCGCAGCGCTCTCCCTGAGCAGCTGCAAGACTCTCTACGGAAAGTATGAGCGTCCGGATGTGAAGACCAGCGGTATCGTTCGCGATGTAGCTTCTGATACAGATACATTGGCTGTAAAGGATACTACTACCTTCGCCAATATCCCTTGGCGTAGTGTCTTTACCGACCCTCAGCTCCAGTCAATCATTGAGAAGGGATTGAACAACAATGTCAACCTCCTCAATGCGGCTTTGAACGTGAAGATGGCAGAGGAGCAGTTGAAGTGTGCCAAGTTGGCATTCGTGCCTGCCTTGTCTTTCACTCCTCAGGGAACTATCGCTTCCTGGGATGGTAACGCTGCTACCAAGACTTACACGATGCCTGTTACAGCCAGCTGGATGGTAGACCTCTTCGGCAACCTGCTCTCTCAGAAGCGTGGTGCCCAGATGGCGCTGCTCCAGTTGCAGGATTATCAGGTATCTGTCAAGACCAACCTCATCGCCAACATCGCCAACATGTATTATACTCTGTTGATGCTCGACAAGCAGGTGGAGTTGGTTAACAATATGGAAGGATTGACCAAGGATACTTGGGAGACTATGCAGAAGATGCACGATCTCAGATTGGGTTACCGTACACCAGCCATCCAGTCAGCTGAGTCTAACTACTATTCTGTATTGACCCAGAAGACCGATCTGTTGCGCCAGATTCGTGAGACAGAGAACTCTCTGAGTCTGCTCATCGGCGACCAGGCACATAGCATCGCCCGTGGCAAGTTGGATAACCAGAGTCTTCCATCTAATTTCTCAACCGGTGTAGGCATCCAGTTGCTCAACAACCGTGCTGATGTCCACGCAGCCGAGATGAATCTTGCCCAGTGCTTCTATGGTGTAGAGACCGCCCGCAGCAAGTTCTATCCATCTATCACCATTTCCGGTACAGGTGCCTTCACCAATTCAGGTGGTGCAGGTATCGTGAACCCAGGTAAGTGGTTGCTCTCTGCAGTAGGTTCTCTTACCCAGCCAATTTTCCAGAACGGCCGTATCATAGCTGGTTTGAAGGTGGCTAAGATGCAGTATGAGCAGGCTTACAACACCTGGCAGAATACCGTGCTGAAGGCTGGTAGCGAGGTGAGCAATGCGCTGGTTCTCTACAACTACTCTGATGAGAAGAGCAAGATAGAGCAGAAGCGAATAGAAGTACTCGAGAAGAATGTAGAATCTACCAAGGAATTGATGGGTATTGCAGGCAGCTCTTACCTTGAAATCATCCAGGCACAGTCTTCACTCCTCAACGTACAGCTTTCTAAGGTAGCTGATGACTTCAACAAGATGCAGGCAGTAGTAAATCTCTACTATGCATTGGGTGGAGGAGCTAAGTAGTTTATAGTTAATAATTAATAGTTTATAGTTATGGCTAGTATAATAAGTCCAAAGGCAGAGGTTTCTCCAAAGGCTAAGATTGGAGACAACTGCAAGATATATCCATTCGCCTATATTGAGGACGATGTGGTCATCGGCGACAACTGTACCATCTATCCATTCGTGAGCATCATGAACGGTACTCGCATGGGTAATAATAATAAGGTGTTCCAGGCAGCCGTTATCGCTGCCCTCCCACAGGACTTCCACTTTACAGGTGAGGAGAGTGAGGTAGTAATCGGCGATAACAATACCATCCGTGAGAACGTGGTTATCAACCGTGGTACCCATAAGGGCGGCAAGACCGTTCTGGGCAACAACAACTTCCTGATGGAAGGTGCCCATATCTCTCACGATACCGTAATCGGCGACGGTTGCGTATTCGGTTATGGTACCAAGATTGCGGGCGACTGCGTGATTGGTAACGGTGTCATCTACTCAACATCTGTAGTAGAGAACGCCAAGACCCGAGTAGGCGACCTGGCGATGATTCAGGCAGGTACTACCTTCTCTAAGGATATTCCTCCTTATATCATTGCCGGTGGAAAGCCTGTGAAGTATGCAGGTCCTAACACCATCATCATGGAAGCAGCCGAGCTTACCGAGAAGGTTCGCAAGCATATTGCTAATGCCTACCGTTTGGTATTCCATGGTCAGACATCCCTCTTCGATGCCATCAACCAGATCAAAGATCAGGTGCCAGATGGACCGGAGATTCAGAACATCATCCAGTTCCTGGAGAGTTCAGAGAAGGGTGTCATCACTAAGATGTAATGAATGTACATAAAGGGATTTACCATCCCGAATAGTAAATTTTCATTTAGTAAATTCAAGTCATACCTATTTGAATTTTACTTATTATGTGAAGGGCTGGCCGTGAGGTTGGCCCTTTTCCTTTTTCAATTCAACTTAACTTTTGCCTGTGGTTCGATTAATTAATTGAATAAATGTAAATAAATGCTATTTTATTTTGTAATCTCTTCGTTTATGCGTATCTTTGCAGACAATTTGGGTCATTGTGCCCTTTTGGTTTTAAGTAAGTAAAGATTTTTTAAAATGAGAAAGAAACAATATAAGCCTAGCAATCATCGTGGATTGCAGGTCATTACTTTGTGTATCAGTACCGCTATGGTGCTCATTTTGTTGGGATTAGTTATCTTCTCTGTTCTCATGGGACGCAATCTCTCTTCCTATGTGAAGGAGAATCTCGTGGTGCAGGTGATGCTCGAACAGGATATGACTAATCCGGAGGGATTGCAGATGTGCAAGCGTCTGAATGCAAGACCTTACGTCAATACGCTGACTTATATCACCAAGGAAGAGGCACTGAAAGAGGCTACCCGTGATTTGGGCACCAACCCGAGCGAGTTTGCCGGTGTCAACCCTTTCCAGCCTTCCATAGAGATTACGACGAAGGCTGATTACGCGAATAATGATTCTCTGAAGTGGATTGCCAAGGAACTGAAGGCATACCCACGTGTTACTGAGGTTACTTATCAGCACGACCTGATAGAGCAGGTGAACAATTCGTTGGCAAAGATCAGTATCGGATTGCTGATTGTTGCCGCCTTGCTTACCTTTATCTCGTTCTCGCTGATCAATAATACGGTTCGTCTGGGCATCTATGCCCGCCGCTTCTCCATCCATACGATGAAGCTGGTAGGTGCATCCTGGGGCTTTATCCGCCGTCCGTTCCTTCGCAAGGCAATGCTTGTGGGCGTTGTTTCAGCCCTGCTGGCAGATGGTTTCCTGGGCGGTTGTCTCTATGCATGGTCGCTCCACGAACCGGAACTGATGAATGTTTTGGGCTGGCAGGAACTTGCCATCACCGGCGGCTCCGTCTTCCTCTTCGGTATCATCATCACCGCCTTCTGTGCCTGCATCTCAGTCAATAAGTTCCTGAAGATGAAGGCGGGAGACCTTTATAAGATTTAGTTAATAGTTAAAAGTTAATAGTTTATAGCAATCTTGCTATCAACATTCAACATTCAACACTCAACATTCAACATTAAATTATGGATAAGAAGAATTTAGCATTCGACAAGATGAACTTTATCTTGTTAGGCATCGGAATGGCGATTGTCATCATCGGTTTTCTGCTGATGAGTGGTGCCGGTTCTAACGAGCATACCTTCGATACTGATATTTTCAGCACTCGTCGTATCGTTGTAGCACCAACCGTAACATTGATAGGTTTCCTTTCTATCATCTATGCGGTGATACACAAACCGAAGGACAATGAATAATTTATAATTAATATACATATTATTATTAGATGGATTTTATTCAGACTATCATTATCTCTATCGTAGAGGGACTGACCGAGTTCTTGCCTGTATCCAGTACGGGCCACATGATTATAGCCGAAAATTTGCTGGGTGTAGATATCCAGGATAAGTTTGTCAACGCCTTTACTGTCATCATCCAGTTTGGCGCCATCCTTTCTGTCATCTGTCTGTATTGGAAGAGATTCTTCTATCCAGAGGCTGTGAAGACCGGTGAGAAGACCTATTTGAAGGCGATGTTCGATTTCTATGCCCGTCTGGTTGTAGGTACCTTGCCTGCCGTGGTATTGGGTCTTGCCTTCAATGATTTCATCGAGTCAAACCTTGGCAATGTACAGCTGGTGGGCTGGATGCTTGTCATCGGCGGTATTTTCATGCTCTTCTGCGATAAGATATTCAATAAAGGCAGCGAACAGACCAAGCTTACTTACAAGCGTGCCCTGATTATCGGTTTCATCCAGTGTATAGCGATGATTCCTGGTGTATCGCGCTCCATGTCAACTATCGTGGGTGGTATGTCCCAGCGTCTTACCCGCAAGGCAGCAGCCGAGTTCTCATTCTTCCTGGCAGTGCCAACCATGTTTGGCGCCACCTGTCTCGAGGTTTATAAGCTCATCAGCCATGGCGGCGGCTCATTGCTCACCCAGGGCAACAATCTGTTCACATTGATATTAGGCTCAGTGGTGGCATTCATCGTTGCCATTCTCGCCATCAAGTTTTTCATCAATTATGTTACCAAGTACGGTTTTGCAGCTTTCGGCTGGTACCGTATCGTAGTAGGACTTATCATTATCATCTGCGGCCTTTGCGGTGTAGATATGCAGATGGTTGACTAAACATAAAATATGGATTTCAGAAAAGGAGAAATTATTGCCATCGACAAGCCTTATCGCATGTCGAGTTTCGGAGCCCTGGCGCATGTGCGCTATCTGCTCAGCAAGAAGCTCGGTTTTAAGGTGAAGATAGGACATGCCGGTACGCTCGATCCCCTTGCTACTGGCGTGCTGGTGCTCTGTACCGGCAAATGTACCAAGCAGATAGAACAGCTGCAGACCCATACCAAGGAGTATACAGCTACCCTGCAGCTCGGTGCTACCACCGCCAGCTATGATATGGAACACAGCGTGAATCATACCTATCCTACGGAGCATATCACCCGCCAGCTGGTGGAGGAAACGCTCAAGCAGTTTGTAGGCGAGATTCAGCAGGTTCCGCCTACCTACAGTGCCGTAAAGGTGAATGGCGACCGAGCTTATGCCCTACGCCGTGCAGGCGAAGAGGTACAGCTCAAGCCGAAGACCGTGCGTGTAGACGAGATAGAACTCACCGATTATAACGATGAGCAGAAGACCGCCAGCATCCGTGTGGTTTGTGGCAAAGGAACCTATATCCGTTCCCTCGCCCGTGATATCGGCAGAGCTCTGGATAGCGGTGCCTATCTTACAGCCCTCCGCCGTACCAAGGCAGGAAGTTTCGCAGTAGAAAACTGCATCAGTTTTGAACATTTCCAGGAATGGCTTGATGAGCAGCCTCTCGAAGACAGCCTTCAGTCATCCAAGTAATAAATAATATAACATGAAGCTATCACAATTTAACTTTAAGTTGCCAAAAGATCAGGTGGCACTTTATCCACATAAGGCAAAGCACGTGGTAAAAACGGCTAGTGGTGAACGTACATTCGAGATTACTCGTCGCGATGAGTCCCGACTCATGGTTCTCCACAAGAAGTCAGAAACCATCGAGATGTACAAGAAAGATGAAAACGGCAAGGATATGGTTGATGCCGATGGCAATCCAATATTCCTGCAGTTCAAGGATATCGTGAATTACTTCGAAGAGGGCGATACCTTCATCTTCAACAATACCAAGGTTTTCCCAGCCCGTCTTTATGGTACCAAGGAGAAGACCGATGCCAAGATTGAGGTGTTCCTGCTCCGTGAGCTCAATCCTGAGATGCGCCTTTGGGACGTATTGGTAGAGCCTGCCCGCAAGATCCGTATCGGCAACAAGCTTTTCTTCGATGATGTCAACGAGATGGTTGCCGAGGTTATCGACAATACCACCAGCCGTGGCCGTACCCTCCGTTTCCTCTATGATGAGGATGGCAATCATGATGTCTTCAAGCGTTCGCTCTTCGCTCTGGGCGAGGCTCCGCTTCCTCGCTACGTTATCGATGCACGTGAGGATCATCACGCTACAGAGGATGATATGGACGATTTCCAGTGTGTTTTCGCTGAGGTAGAGGGCGCTGTTACTGCTCCTGCTACCGGTCTTCACTTCTCACGCGAGCTGATGAAGCGTATGGAAATCAACGGTATCAACGAGGCTTATATCACCCTGCATTGTGGTTTGGGCAACTTCCACGATATTGAGGTGGAGGACCTTACCAAGCACAAGATGGATTCTGAGCAGATGATGATCAGCCAGGAGGCATGCGATCTGGTTAACAAGACCAAGCTTGCCGGCCATCGCGTCTGCGCTATCGGTACCAGTGTGATGAAGGCAACTGAAACGGCTGTCGGAACCGACGGTATGATGAAGGCATTCGATGGATGGACCAACAAGTTCATCTTCCCTCCATACGATTTCGGTCTTGCTGACTGTGCCGTAGCCAATTTCTATCATCCGGAGTCAACCCTGATGATGAGTACTGCAGCCTTTGGCGGTTACGACCTGGTTTACGAGGCATACAAGATGGCTGTGAAGAATGGCTATATGTTTGGCTGCTATGGTGATTCTTTGTTGATGCTTCCAGATTAAACAGCGGTATAAACAGTTTTTATACACATAGAAGTTGTTGATATTCTGGGTTTTAGCTTAGTTATCCACAATTTTATAAAAGTGTGAATAAGTATGTATCAGGTATATTTAAGTCTCGGTACGAATTTGGGCAACCGAAAGCGCAACATTCGCGAGGTAATAGAAAAGATAGGCGAGCAGATTGGTGTGGTAGAGCGCCAGTCTGCTCTTTACGAAACCAAGCCTTGGGGCTATTCATCTCCCAACGACTATATCAATGCCTGTGTGCTGGTTCTCACCACGATGGCTCCGCGCCAGGTGCTGGAGGCTACGCAGCGCATAGAACGCGAAATGGGGCGCACTATGAAGTCGGTGGATGGCGAATATCAGGACCGCATCATCGACATTGATATCCTGATGATAGATGACTTGGTGATAGATGAGCCCGATTTCAAGGTTCCTCATCCGTTGATGGAGGAGCGTGAATTCGTGATGAAACCGCTGAAGGAAATACTCAGGTAATTTAATTTTAGTAAGTATACAAAAACGGGCTAGGAGCTTTTTCGCTCTCAGCCCGTTTTCTGTTTATTATCTTTCTTTATTCCTGCTGCGTTCTTTCATCCAGGCAGATGGAGTAATACCTTCTGATTTGGCAAAGACGCTCGAAAAGTAGGGCAGCGAGGAGAAACCTACGTTGTAGGCGATATCCTTCAGCTTGGCATCAGGATGTTCGCTCATCATTTTCTTGGCTTCTTCCAGGCGCAGACTCGCTATCCAGCTGCTGAAGTTCATGCCGAATTCTTCCTTGATGAAGGAGGAGAGGTAGGTCTTGTTGGTATACAGCCTGGTGGCAAGATCATCTATCGTGAACTGGTCCTTCAGATAGGATTTCTCCTGAATCCATTCCGTTACTCTAGGGCGCAGCGTTTCGATGTAGGCTTTCTTCGGACTGGCTTCTCCGCTCTTTTCTTCTTCCGTCTTATCGCAGTCTGCCTTCATCAGCGTCTCGTATTCTGAGGTATAGTTGATGATGTTTACCAGAATATAGAGGTTCATGCCTACCACATAGAATTGCACCAGCCAGTTGAACAGGGCACCCGTACGGATGGATATCACGCCCAGTATCAGCATGCCGTAGAAGAGCCAGTGGCTCACCTTGAGCCATCTGATGAAATGGCTCTTCTCGTTCGAGAAGTAGTTTTCGAAGAGGGCGTTGCTTCTCAGATAGCACTTGTTGAAGTAGTAGATATGCCCTATGAGCATCTCCAGCAGTCCTATCAGGGCGATAAGCAGCAGGGGTATCTGGTATGCCTTCAGCGCATCTGTCATGGCGATAAGGGCGAAGAAAGCCGTCATTGTGAACTTTACGGCTATCGTCCTGCAGCGCTTCCGGGAGATATAATGAGGGTCGAGCAGACTGCTGAGCGAGAAGCTGAAGCAGATGCCCATCAGATAAAAGAGGATGATGTCGAAACAGGGAACCCAGTTGTTATATTCCGTCCAGCTTCCTGTAAATGAAGCTATCCAGATCCATATATTCAGGCTGATGAGCATCATTCCGCCTGCCATCAGTCTTTTAGATCTGCGGAAAGTTTTGTAAACGGCTGTATCAGGTGTCTGGTAGAGCAACAGGATGGTTGCCAGCGTCAGATAGATGATGCTGGTTATGGTTACAAGTTCTACAAAGTGCTGTTCTAAGAAATGAATCATATTCTTTTTTTTATTTACTCAAGACTTGAGTATGCAAGAAAAATCCCATCGCTCTTGCGAACGATGGGATTCTGTTCTGTTAAGCAATGTGTCTGCCTAAGCTGATTACTTACGAAGACCGAGGGCCTTGATGATAGCACGATAGCGATTGATGTCGCGATCATACAAGTAATCGAGCAATGCACGACGCTTTCCTACAAGCTGTGTCAACGCACGTGTTGTAGTATAATCTTTACGGTTCTTCTTAACATGTTCCGTCAAATGAGCAATACGGTATGAGAACAATGCTATCTGGCTCTCAGCTGAACCAGTATCAGAGTTAGACTTTCCGTACTTGCTAAAGATCTCTTCTTTTTTTGCTTTGTCTAAATACATAGCTGTAAAAACTTAATTTAATAAAATATGAATATGTTTAATTTTGTGCATCTGATGACCTTCCTCACGGCGGTTTCATTAAAAATGCGGTGCAAAGATACAACTTTTTGCCGAATTATGCAAACATTTCGGGATTTTTTTGTAATTTTGCACCCAAATTTAAGTATTTAAGGTAAAAATTAAAATGCAAGACATTAGAAACATTGCAGTTATTGCACACGTTGACCATGGTAAGACTACATTGGTCGACAAGATGATGCTCGCCGGTAAGCTGTTCCGCGACGGCCAGGATAACAGCGGCGAAGTGCTCGATTCCAACGACTTGGAGCGCGAGCGTGGTATAACCATTCTCTCAAAGAATGTATCTATCAATTGGAAAGGTACTAAGATTAATATCCTCGATACTCCTGGACACTCTGACTTCGGTGGTGAGGTTGAGCGCGTGCTCAACATGGCAGATGGATGCCTCCTCCTCGTCGATGCTTTCGAGGGTCCGATGCCTCAGACCCGTTTCGTGCTCCAGAAGGCATTGCAGCTCGGACTGAAGCCTATCGTCGTTGTTAATAAGGTAGATAAGCCTAACTGTCGCCCTGAAGAGGTGTACGAGATGGTATTCGACCTGATGTGCGACCTCGATGCTACAGAAGACCAGCTCGACTTCCCAGTAGTTTACGGTTCTGCCAAGAACGGCTGGATGGGCGAGGACTATAATCATCCAACAGACAATATCGATTATCTGCTCGATAAGATTATTGAAGTTATCCCTGCTCCTAAGCAGCTCGAGGGTACTCCACAGCTCCTTATCACATCACTCGATTATAGCTCTTATACAGGTCGTATCGCCGTAGGTCGTGTTCACCGTGGTACATTGAAGGACGGCATGAACGTTACCATCTGTCACCGCGACGGAACCCAGGAGAAGACCAAAATCAAGGAGCTCCACACCTTCGAGGGTATGGGCCACAAGAAGACCGATCATGTAGATTCAGGCGATATCTGTGCCGTTGTCGGCTTGGAGAAGTTCGAGATTGGTGATACCATCTGCGACTTCGAGAATCCTGAGCCACTGCCTCCAATCGCTGTCGATGAGCCTACCATGAGCATGCTCTTCACCATCAACGATTCACCATTCTTCGGTAAGGAAGGCAAGTTCTGTACATCACGCCACATCCAGGAGCGCTTGAACAAGGAGCTCGAGAAGAACCTCGCTCTCCGCGTACAGCCTTACGAGGATTCTACCGATAAGTGGATTGTATCAGGCCGTGGTGTGCTCCATCTCTCTGTACTTATCGAGACCATGCGCCGCGAGGGCTATGAGCTCCAGGTAGGTCAGCCTCAGGTTATCTATAAGGAGATTGACGGTGTGAAGTGCGAGCCTGTAGAGGAGTTGACCATCAACGTACCAGAGGAGTTTGCCTCTAAGATGATTGATATGGTAACCCGTCGCAAGGGTGATATGACCTCTATGCTGAACATGGGCGAGCGTGTAGACATCGAGTTCGATATCCCATCACGTGGTATCATCGGTCTGCGTACCAACGTGCTTACCGCTTCTCAGGGCGAGGCTATCATGGCTCACCGCTTCAAGGAGTATCAGCCATACAAGGGTGAAATCAGCCGCCGTTCTAACGGTAGCATGATTGCGCTCGAAACCGGTACTGCCTTTGCTTACGCTATCGATAAGCTGCAGGATCGCGGTAAGTTCTTCATCGACCCGGGTGAGGAGGTTTACGGAGGCGAGGTTGTAGGTGAGCATGTTCACGACAACGACCTGGTAGTCAACGTAACCAAGGCTAAGCAGCTTACCAACGTGCGTGCTTCTGGTTCTGACGATAAGGCCCGCGTCATTCCTAAGACCGTGATGAGTCTTGAGGAGTGTCTGGAGTATATCCGTGAGGACGAGTACGTAGAGGTAACTCCAAAGAACATGCGTATGCGCAAGATCGAGCTCGATCACCTGAAGCGCAAGCGCAGTAACAAAGACTAAACAGAAATGTTTTTGTGGAGATTTTTTAGAAAGTTTTCATTGCCCTGCTCCCTGGTTATGGGAGCATTGGGCTACCTGATATTCGCCAATGTGCCCTTCCTGGTGCCCATTGGCGATTATTGTGGTCCGAGGTTGGTAAGTCTGATGCCGGTGGTGCTGTTCTCCCTGCTCTATGTTACTTTCTGTAAGATAGAAATCAGGGAGATGAAGCCTAAGGCGTGGCATTTCATCCTCCAGCTCATCCGTACCTCGCTGGCGTTGATGATGGTGGTGCTCATCTTTGAGTTCGGCTCCGATTACAGCACCAAACTGGTTCTCGAGGGTGCCTTCATCTGCTTCATCTGTCCTACGGCTGCCGCCGTGGCTGTGGTTACGGAGAAGTTGGGCGGCAGTATCGGTTCGCTGACCACTTATACGGTCATCGCCAACATTTTTACGATGGTCATCATTCCGAGTCTTTTCCCGATGGTAGAGAAGGGGGCAGATGTATCGTTCCTCATGATGAGTGCGATGGTGTTCCGCAATGTCACTACCGTGCTGGTGGTGCCTCTGCTGCTTGCCTTGCTGAGCCGCAGGTTCCTGCCAAAATGGGTGGATAAGGTGAAGAATGTAAAGGATTTGGGCTTTTATATGTGGTGTTTCAACCTCACGATACTGATGGGCGAAACGGTTCGCAACATGCTCAATGCCGAGGTATCGGGCGTAACGATGCTTCTGCTGCTCTTTGTTCCGCTGCTGGTATGTCTCCTCCAGTTTGCCATCGGCAAGGCGGTAGGCAGGCATTTCGGTGCGAGTATCAGTGCCGGTCAGGCGTTGGGTCAGAAGAATACGATAGTGGGCATCTGGCTCACCCTCACCTTCCTGAATCCTCTTGCTGCCGTAGCACCGGGTGCTTATGTAGTATGGCAGAATCTGGTCAATGGCTGGCAACTTTGGTATAAAGAAAAATATGGCAAGCTTAAGTGGTAAGCTTGCCATATTTTTTTGTTTCTAATCCTGGGTAGGGTAGATGAGGTTTTCTTCCCTGATGCAGCAGAGCACCTCATCCAGATATTTCCTGGCTTCATATTTCGCCATAGGCAGGTCGTGGAGCAGGTAGTTGCCGCAGTCCTTTGCCGCCTGTCCCGGAATCTCACCCTCGAAATCAGCGATAAACTTAAAGGTGCGCTTCATCAGTTCCACGATGTCCTTGCTCTCCAGGTCGCCCTTGATAAGGAGATAGTTGCCCGTGAGGCATCCCATCGGTCCCCAGTAGATGATGCGGTCCTTCCACTCCTCGTCGTTGCGCAGGTAAGTGGCAGCCAGGTGCTCGATGGTATGGATGGCACCGTTGTGCAGACAAGGCTCCTGGTTAGGCACCTTCATGCGGATATCGAATGTTGTGATGACTTCTCCGCCTACTTCGTCCTTACGGCTCACGTAGATGCCGCGGAGCAGCTTATTGTGATTGATTGTAAAACTTGGAATCTTATTCATCTTTTTTATAATGTTGAATGTTGAGTGTTGAATGTTGAATGTTGAGTGTTGAATGTTGAGTGTTAAATATTGAGTGAAGAATCATTCAACATTCAACACTCAACATTCAACACTTCTAAAGACTTTCGAGGAAAGCCTTGGTAACATTGAAAGAGCCTTCAGCCATTTTAGCCCAGAAGTCGAAATACTGCTGTGCCTTGGTATCTTTCAGCGGTACATCGCTGATGATGCGGAAGGAGATGAAAGGCGTCTTGTAGATGTGGCAGGTCTGGGCGATAGAGCTGCTCTCCATATCCACCGCCATCGCCTGAGGGAAGTGTTCCAGGATAGAGCGCATCTTCTCCTTGCTGTCTACAAACCATTCGCCGCTCACAATCTGTCCGGCGTGGATCTTCGGGTGCCTATTGCCCGGCAGGTTGTTGATGGCGAGTGCCTTCTCCACATATTCCTTAGGTGTTTTGAAGGAAGCAGGCATGCCCAGAATCTGTCCGAATTCGCATTCCTCGCCGCAGTAGGCATCGTGGTAAACGCAGTTGGTTGCCACCACCACCTCAGTCACGTTGAGGTTGATATCAGCGCCTCCAGCCACGCCAGAAGAGATGACGAGGTCAGGGTGATAGTTGTCAATCATTTCCACGGCACCTATGGTACTGTTCACCTTACCGATGCCGCATTGTTGCATCACCACCTCGTTATTGCCTATCTTTCCGATAACGAAGTCTTTATAATTTTTTCTCTCAACCTGCGATTCGGTCAATAATGTTTTGAGTTGCGCGAACTCCTTGTCCATCGCAACGATAATTCCTATTTTCATCTTGTATACTAACTTTTGGGTGCAAAGTTACTAAAAATATTGCAGAGAGTAGCAAAGTTTAAGGAGTTTTTAAGGAAAAAGGCTTTTAAAGGTAAAAAGGGGCTTTTAAAGGTAAAAAAGTAAAAAGGTAAATAAGTAAAAAGAGCCTTAGCCCCTTCGCGCCCCCGTCCCCAGCGATTCCATCGCTGGTCCCCCGTAATGTTAAAAGCCCCTGATGTAAGAACACACCAGGGGCTTTTTGTTGCGTATTTTGATGGGTTAATATGACATATTCATATCTTCTGTGATGCAGATATAGAAATCTGCCAGTCCTAGATAATCTTCATCTATCTTGTCAATCTCTTCCTGACGCACTGCTCTGATGGTGCTGACGGTAGTCTTAGGACGATATTCCTTGAGATAAGGGATGATGCCGTTGTTGGCGTCAGAATGATAGGTGCCGTTGAAGTGAATCATCTGCTCGCCCTTCTTCAGGTTCTGGGCGATAAACCAGCCCATTGTGGCATCCTTGATAGCCTGAGCCTGTGCCATCAGTTCTGGCTTTGAATCCTTAGCCTTGCCCATCAGTCCCATCAGGGCAAACCCCGACTGGGCATTCTCATTCTCCACATATTTGATAGGCAACTTCGGGAGATAGCGCTTGGCTTCGGCTGAGAGAGAATCGAGATAGGCGAGACCTTTCTCCTTTACCACACTGGCGTAGCGGCGAGGCACGTTGGTTGCTATCAGCGGGAGATGATGGCTCTTGGAATAGTAAACCAATGGCTCATAGTCGGTACTGTAGTTAGGCCAGAGACGGCATTCTTCTTCGAAGCGGTCGGATGAGATTACGCTGCCGGTATATTCGTCGATGATGAGCTGGTTGTCGGCTTCGAGCATCTCCATACCTACCTTCAGCTTATTGTTGTTCTCAGCCAGCGACTCCAATACCTTCAGCTCCATCCAGTGGCTGATGACGCAATTGTGAATTTCGCCGAAGAACACCACATCGCTGGCGGCTACGGTTTTGATCATATTCTCGTAAGTAACTTCCTTGCCTTTTGCATCAAAAATACGGTATATCTCAGGTGTCTTCTGTGCATAGGCAGTCATGCTCATCATGAGCATGACCATCCATAATATCTTCTTCATATCTTTTCTTCTTTGGGTTGTTTAAAGTTTAAAATGGATTGCCCTTGTAGAGCAGAGCTACGCGCTCAGGACGCACATACTCTTCGAATCCCTTGCGGATATCCTCGGTAGTGATGCTCTTCAGGCAGTTGCTGTAGTTGTCGAAATCTTCCAGACTCTCGCCGTTCTGCAAGAGGGTAGTCAGGATGTTCTTCCATTCTGCCGGTGCGTCATCAGAGAGCGACTTGCGCTTGGTAACGAGGAACGACATCTTCAGTTTGTTGAGCTCTCCCTCGCTGATTCTGCTGGTCTGCAGCTCTTTGATGATTCCGTCCAGTGCCTGGATAGCCTTGTCGCGGTTTTCGTTCTTCAGCGCAATCTCCAGCCAGAAGTTGTATTTAGCCTGAGGCACTCCGGCATAGTAGAGGTCGGCGTAAGGAGAATAGACGATGTTCATCTTCTCGCGCAGGATGCTCAGCAGGCGGTTCTGCATAACATCACGCATCAGTTTCAGCATGAGCGACTGGCGGAGTCCTGGCTTGTAGTTGCCCGAATAGATGTAGTTCAGCACGGTCTGCGTCTCCACATCGTTTTCGAAAGCCTCTTTGTAAGGACTCTTCGGCATGTTGCTTGGTTTGTCCTCGAAACGGGGCATGCGGGCTGATGGCTTGAGGCGTGCAAAGGTGTTGACGATGGTCCCCAGAACCTGCTCTTCATCGATGTTGCCGGTAACGATCAGCGTGGTTTGCTGAGGGTTGGCAAAGAGCGATGTATAATAGTTGGTCATGGAATCCAGATTGAGTCTGTTGAGGTCTTCCTTCTGGATTTTGACACCACTGTTTGCCGGCATGTTGCACACCAGCGAATCCACTCTTCTGGAGAGCATGCGGTTGATATCGCGCTTGAGCAGACGTTCTAGCAGGGTTTCCTTGCCGAATTTCTCGATTTCCGCATCGCATACTTCCTTGAAATCTTCGTACGACTTGCCTGGAGCGGTAATCTTCTCGTAAACCAGGTTCATCAGTTCCTGTGCCTTGTCGGTTGGGGCTGAGGCGAGTACCTGGTGCCAGTAATCGGCGATGCCTACGCTCATGGAGAGTCCTTCTGCCTGCATCACTTCGGTTAGCTGGTCGGTACTGATATGTGCCAGACCGCCCATGTCTACATAGCTTACTGCATCTTTGAGCAGCGGATATTCCTGCTTGCTGAGGTCGCCCACGCCACCACGTCCGTGCATGGCGATGTAGATGGTGCTGTCCTTGTCGGTAGTAGGTCGCATCACCAGTCTCAGTCCGTTGGCGAGCTGATATTCCGATACTCCGATATCCTCGTATTTGCGCTTGCTTACTATAGATGCGTTGGCATCTGGGTGGGTGGCAGACAGACAGGCTGGTATGTCAACGTGCTGCTTTTCCTCTACTTCCTTGCGCTGGTAGGTATAAGCCGGCATGCGGGTCTTCAGTCCCTGCTGCCAAAGTTGCTGCAACTCGCTTTCGGTGAAGGATTCAGTCTTCCCGGCGTTGTTCTGGTAGGCTACGAGGAGCGATTGCTTACCTTCGTTCAGAATGGTCTTGAAGAGTTTCTGGAGCTGGCTGCTGCTGGTGTTGCTTACCAGGAGTTTTACCTTTTCCATATCCTCGTCCCATGCCACATAGCGGTCGCCTGAGATGATGTAATCTACGAAGTCATCACACCATTTACCCGACTGGAATCCAATGGTATCCACCTTCATCCTGTTCACCTTTTCGGTTACATAGTCAGCGAGTTCCTCTTTTCCGAATCCTTTTTTCGTGATATCAGCGAAGGCACCGAGCACCTGGGTCATCTTCTCCTTGAGTTCCTGCTTACCTTTGCCTTCTACAGAGAAAGAGAAGTGGTTCTGGGTAGCGAGATACCAGGCATCGCTGATGTCGCATCTGATACCCCGTGCTGCCAGTCGCTTGCTGATAGCCGCGATAAGCAGTCGGTACTGCTCTTTCAGGGCGGTAGAAGCGATGGTGTTGCCTACCACACCCTCGTGAGGGATGATGAACTCCAGTTTGGAACTGGTGCCTACGGTATCTTTCACCTCGTGCAGGGTGATACCTTTCTTATAGGTAAGCGGATATTTGCCCAGCGGAGTAGGCTGGCCCTTGGCTATCGAACTGAAGGTTGCCTGGATGCGCTTCTGCATGTCCTGGGCGTCTACATTACCTACCACCACGAGACAGGCATTCTGAGGCAGATACCACTGGTGATAATAGTTGAGCAACTGGTTGCGCGAGATGGTTTCGATATCCTGCTCTGTGCCCAGCGGCATGCGCTGGATGTATCTTCCGTCGCCAATCTTCAGGTTGTAGAAGTCATCGCCCGTGCTGTAGCCGCGCAGTTCTTCCTTGATGACGCCACGTTCCTGCTCTACGAGTTGAGGTTCGAAAGAAACCCCGTCGAGAATGTCGCGTACGGCAAGAAGGGTGCTGTCCATTACCTGTGCTCCGAAGTCGGCAACCGGCAGTGAGAGCCAGTAGATGGTACGGTCGAAGCCGGTGAAGGCATTGATGTCGCGTCCGTATTTCATACCGAGCCGTTCGAAATAATCTACCCATGCATCCTGTGGAAAGTGCTTGGTTCCCGAGAAAGACATGTGCTCCAGAAAGTGGGCACCACCTTTCTGCTGGTCGTTCTCCTGCAGAGAACCTACCTTCATCACCAGTCGCATCTCTATGCCATGACGAGGCAGTGCATTAGGCATAATGATATAGTGGAGTCCGTTATCAAGGTAGCCTTCCACGGTTCCCCGTGGAAGGTTTATTTTAGAATCTTTGTTCGCTTCTGCCGGCAGACAGAAAGCTGCCAGCAGTGCTAATAGGAATAATTGTTTTGTTATTTTATACATAATGTCGGCATTAGATGGTGAAATGCTTGTTAATTACCAAATGTATAGGTCGCTTCAACTCGCTGGCATCCGCTTGTGTTCTCAAGATACCAAGGGAAGGCGAAGGTCATCTTGCCGTTGGCGAAGTCGATTTTGCCTGTTGGAGCAACGTAGATGTTTGTATATTCTGTCTCTTCTCCGTCTGCTACGACATCGGTATTGTCGAAGAAGGAATAAGGATTCAGCGAACCGCCACCATCAATGATGTCCTGTACGGAAACTTCTGTCTTGGTATCTCCATCGTCTACGGTAAACGACTGGTTAGCATCAGCCATAGCCTTGAGGCGGTCCCATGCAGAGAAGGTATAGTCGAAAGGAACGGTTGTAATCTCTTCCTCGTATACAGTTACCTTGCTGCCTGTAAACTTGAGGCTCATATCTGCCGGGTTTACCTCGATGCCATCCAGTGTCATGGTGAAGGTTTCCTTATTGTAATGGTAGTTGATATTCTCCATTACCGCCTTACTGTATGGCATCTGTGTCCAGTATTCTGTATCTTCTACGGTTTTCTTTCTCAGCATTTCATAGTTGAACGCAGCCATACCCATTGCATTTGAAACCATCTTCAAGACTGGCTTGTCTGCAGTAGCCTTCTCGCTCAGTGTGATGATGGTAACGCCGCTGAAAGAACGGGTATCTTTGTTGTCGTTGATATCAATCTTGTCATCGTCATTGAAGGTAACCTTGGTATCTACCTTTACCTTACCGAGAATCTTAGTCAGGTCGATGTTGAGGTTCTGCTTGTAGCCCTCAATGAGTTTCTGCTGCTCTGCTGTGAGGACAGGAATGTCGGAGTCTGGCTTGATGGTCAGGGTTACGGCTTTACCGTCTGTCTTCATGTTGGCATCAGAGAAAGTTGCCTTTACGGTCAGTACGCGATCTGATTTGAGCAGACTCTTCTTGTTCGACTTTACTGTGAAGGATGCTGTCTTGGCGCCAGCCTTCAGCGAGATGGTAGAAGGAGTGAGTGTAGCCACATTGTCATCATTTCCTTCGAGCGAAAGATTGATGGTAGCATCGGCTGTCAGGGTATTACCGATGAGGATGTTGAATTTTACTTCTTCATCATCATCCTCGTTGATGATATTGTTTCCGGCTGCAGAAATCGATACATAGTTGGTCATCTGCTTGCCATCATTGTCATCACTGCTGCTGCATGCGCTGAAACCTGTCAGCATCGCGAGCATACACATAAGTATGAATTTAAATTTCTTCATCGTTCTTTTTATTTTAAATGTTAATATTATCTGTTAATTGGCCACTTGTCGTTTTGGGTCACATTGTTGTTATATTTATATTCCGAAGCAGGGATAGGGAAGTTCCAGCGGTAATCGTCCTTGCTGATTTTCGCTGTGGCTGCTCCGCCCCATGCCGACAGACGGTTCAAGTCTGCGTGGGTTCGCTTCAGGTCGAAGTAATTGCTGCCTTCGCCTACGAATTCCTTGTACTTCTCTGCCAGGATAGCCTGAACCAGCGCATCGCCCGTTGTGTTATCTGCGATAGGATCGGCTGAAACCAGCTGCAGGTAATGGTTGATGCGCTCGCGTGCCATCTGTTCGTTGTTATCGCGTGCATAGGCTTCGGCAGCGATGAAGTAGGCTCCGGCGTAACGCATGCGGTTGATGTAGTTAGGCTGGGTGCCCTGCTTGTTCATCATATTGTACTTGCCCATCAGGTTGCGGGTCTTACCGTTCTGGTCTTTCGGATAGAGCGTATATTTTGCGCGTACATCCTCATCCGTAAAGGTGAATGCCGGATTGACGGCATAATAGTCGCCTTCAGAATTGTCGTATTCGATGGCGACATAATAGCTGCTCTGGGTATTGAAGGCAAAGATTCTGCCGCCATAGCTCTCGGTGCGCCAGAGTCGGGAGTAGCTTTCGCCGCCTATCTTGCTGTCGTCGCCCTGTTCTATCACATCGTCGGCATATTCGGCTGCTTTCTTGTAATCGCCCATATAGAGTGCTGTTTCGGCAAGCAGATAATCGGCTGCGGTCTGCGATAACCATCCGTTCTTTGAGGGCTGGTTTCTCACTTCTGATGCCTCTGTTATCAGACTGTTGATCATGCCGATACAGGTTTTCTTGCTGCTGCGGCCATTGGTTTCGAAACCGAACATGTTCTTGATGATGATGCCGTCGGCATCCGGATTCTCATCGTATGGAGTGGCATAGATGCGCAGCAGGTCGAAATAGCACATTGCCTTCAGCAGCTGCGCCTCTGCCTTGATAGCCTGCTTCTCCTGCAAATCGGCTGCGGTCTCGGTCGTAATCTTGTCGATACGCTCCAGGAGTACATCGCAGTTGGAGATACAGGTGTAATACGCCGGCCATACGGTTGACGAGAGGTTGCTGATGTTCTTGTCCTGCCAGTTGTAGAGGTTCTGGGTTTCAACATCCTTTCCCGAGAGGTTGGTAGGGCAGAAGTCGTTGCCCAGGAGCGAAAACTCATACTCCTGATGCGGATAGCTCAGATAGCAGGAGGTGAGCAGAGAGCGCCCCGTGTTGACATCGGTGATGGCATCGGGGTCTGAAAACTGGTCTGGTGGTGGCACATTGAGCGAGCAGGCTGCCAGAAGCAGGGTGCTGCCCGTGAAGAGTAGTGCCTTCTTGATGATATTCTTGATATTCTTCATCTTTTCTGTCTCCTAGAATGTAAGATTCAAATTGAATGTATAAATTGGCTGTGTGGTGCCGGCAAGGGTTCCGCTTTCCGGGTCGCTCTCTTTGTAAGAGGTCCACGTAAAGAGGTTGGATGCCTGGAAACCTACGGTAGCATACTGCATGAATGGCAGTATCTTGTGTAGGGTAGCGGCTGGCAGACGGTAGCGCATGCTCACCATAGAGAGGCGCAGGTAGTCGCTCTTGCCCACCGTGCGTGAATTTGGATAGAGCGCTATGTTGTCTTCTGCGGTGGATGAGGTGTAGAACGGTGTCCAGTAGGTCTTGTTCTCATCGCCTTGCTTGAACCACATCTTATCGGTCTGTCCGGCTACGGCATTCTTGTTCACATTGTCCTTGTCTCTCACATACGAGTAGTTGAAACGCTGGATTCCGCCATGAACGTAGTAGAAGTCCATATCGAAGTCGAACGACTTGTATGAGAAACTCAGGTTGAAGGTTCCTGAATAAGGTGGTGTGAGATGGCCTAATGCCACTACATCGTCCTTAGTAAGTGCCTCGGTAGCCTGTTTCTCTGTGCCGTCTGGCAGCAGGAATACCGGATAACCGGTGAGCGGATTAATGCCTAGCGACGTAGGTCCGTAGAGCATATCGTATGATTTGCCTACCTCATAGTCTGGAACCAGTGCATCTTCGGTGGTGTAAATCTTGTCGGCATAATACAGGTCGAGCACCTTGTTGTCGTTGTAGGCCAGGTTGGCGCCGATGCTGAGTCGGCAATCGTAGGTATCGATGATCTTGGCACTCAGTCCCAGCTCTATACCTCTGTTCTCCAGCACACCGATGTTGCTCTTCAGGGTAGAATAGCCCACTGATGTAGGGATTGGCACATCGAGCAGCGCCTGTTCGGTACGGCGGTTGTAATAGTTTACATCCAGCGTGATGCGGTTGAAAAGGTCCATGCTCATACCCAGGTCTACCGACTTGTTCTGCTCTGGTTTCAGGTCCTTATTATATAAGGAGATAAGTTCTAGTACGCGCTGGTCTTCGTAGGTATTGGTGGAGTAGGAGAAGGTTCCTGTTGTGGTAGAAACCGAAACTCCGTTCAGATTGGCTGTGATACCATACGAGCCCTTGAAGTTGAGGCGTGAAATCACCTTGTTGTCCTTCAGAAAGGCATAGTTGGACGGTGTCCATCCCAGACCTACTGCCCATGCCTTGTTCCATCGCTTGTCTGACGGCAGTACCGAAGAGGCATCTGCCTTGTAGGTAGCATAGAGGTCGTAGGTGCTCAGCAGACTGTAGCCCAGTACGCCACCGATACCCAGCTGGCGGTTCTTGTCTCTAGGAGCGCTCATCTTCACTCGGCGTGAGCCGGTGAGCGACTGGTTGATGGCTGCTGCCGAGTTCAGGGTTCCTACGCCATAACCGGTAGTGCTGAGATTATCGATGTTGGTATCATAATAGTCCATGTTGGCACTGAAGGTGAGGTCGTGAATCTCATTGAACGTACGGGTATAGGTAGCACGCACGTTGGCAGAGATATTGGTGGTGGTATTCTTGGATTTCGAATAGATACCGCGTGCCACTTCTGGCACACCGCTATGGGTCTCAGAGTAGGCTGTAGAAGGTGTAAACTGGTGTGACTCATCCAGTACGAAGTCGATACCGGCTACAGCTGCAACATCCAGTCCCGGAAGCAGGTTCAGGGTTATGTTACCGTTCACGCCAAACTCCTTGTCGGTAGATTCGGCGCTGTACTGGTTCATCAGGTCCTTGTAAGTCTGTCCCGGATACGACCAGAGTTTGCCTGTCTTCTGTTCATAAGGGTTCAGTTCGTAAATCAGCGAAGAAGGGTCGCTTGAGGTTCCGTTAGGCGTATTGGTCTTCGAATAAGAGCCCGTAACGCCCAGCATGGCATAACCAATCTTTCCCAGTTTCTGGTCTACATTCAGTCGGATGCCCATACGCTGCTTGTCATTTCCCTCGATACGGCCGCCCTGATAGGAATAGTTGGCTGAGAGGAAATAGGTGGTTCGCTCATTGCCGCCTCTCAGACTCAGGTTATGGCGCTGGTAAAAGCTGTTGCGCAGGAGTTCGTTGAACCAGTCGGTGTTGATATTTCTCAGAGAATCGAGCTTGTTCTGGCCATCGGCTATCATGCTCGCCAGATTCGGATTGTCGGCAAAGTACTTGCGGTAGTAATCCTCGCTGTATCTGTAGCCCGGAGTCTCTACGTTACCGATTAGTCTCTCCAGTTCCAGTTTCTCGGCAGAGCTCATCATCTTGAGGCCTCTTCGGCCTCGTGTGGTTACACCCATATTGGTGCTGTAGTTGATGAGTGGAGCACCCGAATGGCCACGCTGTGATGTGATTTCAATCACACCGTTAGCCGCCTTCACACCATACAGTGCACAGGCTGTAGCATCCTTGAGCACCTTCATGTCCTTGATGTCAGATGGGTTCAGGTTATAGAATGTCTCGGCAGAGATAATCTGACCATCCATCACATACAGCGGCTCGTTGGTTGCATTGCCCTGTCGGAGCGAAGAGTTTCCGCGCAGACGGATCTTCGGAGCAGAACCCAAATCGCCCGTATTGGTAACGACAAGGCCCGGCACGGCACCCTGCAGTGCCAGTGCCATGTCAATCATCGGCTTAGCTTCTACGCGCTTCATATCCACATTCTCTACCACACCCGATTTGGCACGCAGGTCGATAGCGTTGATGTTGCTGCGCGCCACTACCACCACCTCGCCAACCGAGGTAGCAGAAGGTTCAAGCATCGGACTGATAGCCGACTGACCTTTATAAACAACTCGTTTGGTTTTAAAGCCGAGCATCGAAAATTTTACGTTAGCACCTCGCTTGATAGGCTGGCTGAAGGAATAACGGCCTTCATCATCCGTAACGGTTACGATTTGTGTTCCCTCCACTTTTACGGTAACCCCCGGCAGCGGATTCTTATCTTGGTCGTAAACGTATCCTATCAAGCTTTCGTTTTGTGGTAAGATAACCTCTCGTGCTATCTTAGGGTTGTTCACAGCAGCCATGAGATTAGCCGACACCGAGCATAAAGCAAGGGCAGCCAATCCGACAGTAACGCTATGATTTACTTTTCTCGTCATAAGAAAATTCTCTCTCTGTCTTTCCATGAAACTCAATTTAGTAATAATGCGGAATGTTTCTTTCTGCGGCAAAGATACAATATTTTTTTTAAATTAAACATTTTTTTTTGTACCTTTTTGTCGAAAATAGTGTAAAATACCTAGTTCTTAGTAGAAAGGTGTAGTATTTTAGAGTTTCTATCTTTCAATATGTGTCTGTTTTGTGATTTTTTGCCGTCAGATTGTCTGTTTTTGCCGTTAAGTAAGATTTTGGGATGATGTTAAAAAAAATGTTTAGTTATTATGGCTGTAGTGAAATAGATATTAGATTGATAATCAATGAGTTAATAAACCTATTGCCGCGTTTTGCGGTTTTATCTCTATTAAAGGTAAAAAAGAAAAAGGGTAATTTGTCAAGTGCAGCCTTTCTTCGAACGACAGTGCAAAGATACGCCGATTTCCCGATACCACCAAATTTCAGCGTGTGGTAAGGCGCGATTTTCAGCACGCTTTCAATCTGAAATCTGTTAAACAATCTAACTCGCTCTAAATTGGACTTTGATTGAAAATCAAGAAGTTGGGCGTTTGCCTATATTATATAGGTAACAATATGGAAACGAGCGGACTTCTGCTCGTTTCTGTATTTTGCAATATGCAAAGAACGCCTCAATTCGGGGGCAAAGATACGACAATTTTCTAAATATCCAATGGATTACAAGGAGATTTTAACAAAAAAAAGAAATACTTTGGCAAGATAAATAGTTTAGACACAATTTGTTTGCAAAGTAGAACTATTACAAACACTATCTTTTTATCACCTTCAATAATAGATGTGTTTCACAAAGGACAAACATTGTACATAGCTCCTAAAATATTACATACAAGAACTTGTCAAAATATGAAGGTCATTCACAATTCTGACATGTTCTTGTATGTTACTTACTTTATAGAAAAATAGTACACCATAGAATCTTTCATTTCATTTGTAGAGAACGAGAACGGCTTTACAATTTTGTATTGACCTCTTGAATATTTATATCGTTCTTTTTGCAAATTTATAGTGAAAGATTTTGACTCTCCTTTAGGTATTTTATAACCAATATCAACAAATGCATAATGTAATGGCAACCTAACCCATTTTTTACCATTGAATTTTGCTATATAATAATCTTCACCGATAAAAATATCTTCAGAATATTTATTGGTGACAATTATCGAAATAGTGTCTGCATTTGTTTTACTCTTTCGACCAACTTTTTTCTGTATTGTCGTTACTTTGACTTTTTCTTTAAAATTGCTAGGTGTGCAATATGAAAGTTGGAGTATAATGAGAAATGCAATTACTTTCATCAATATCTAGAAGCGCCAAGGGTTGACAAAACATTATCGGCTTTGGAATAATATCTAGTATTCCCAATTCTGCCAAGATGGATGCCTACTGTATACCTTATATCTTTACTACTTATGTATGTATAAATTATGCCACCACTATCTCCTTTTGTACTAGTATATGTAGCTGTTGTTAAATTTGTATACGAGTAGCCATTAAATGTATCAGTAGCATTTGTAGAAACTATCACTCCATCCTTAACTCCAGAGACAGAACCTCTAAAGTTTATAATTGTTCCTGCTCCAGGTTGACTCGTTTGTGTCGATAAGACATAAGTGCTTCCTACTAAATAATTTGTAGGAGTACAATTGCTGTAAGTTTTTACAAAAGCAGCATCTGCTGTTCCACCTTGTTTTGAAATAGTACATTTTCCAACAGCAGTGCCTCCTATATATGCAACTTCATTTAGTTTTACAGCATGTCCAGCAGTAACAATTCCGACGGTTTTTCCTATTTTTGCCCTAAATCCAACAGAAGCGTAGCTAGTTCCGTTAGAATTAAAATTTATTCTGCCCCCAGCATCCAAAGAATATGAAGTTGCCTCTATAGTTCTTGGGATATTTGCTAATTCAAATACAATTGCAGGATGGTCACTTATTGTTGTTCTAAAGTCATTAATTGTTTGAACATCACAATTGTTAAGATAGACAATGACTTTATTTTCACCATCAATTAATGCAGCACCGACAACATACTTTTTTATGAATGTGGGAGTGTTAGAAATATATCTATTTATCTTGCTCATTATATTTGTAAGCTCAGAATAAGAGTATTTACATGGAACATAGACAATATCTGAGGTTACATATAGGTTCTGATTTACAAATCTCTTGGCTTGTTCAATATTACCCTTTACTAATATTTCCAATTTACCTTCTGGAGAGATGTAAGACCCTCCATAAAAGTCAGGATATTGTGAGCTTTTATCACCCGTAACCCTTGTTGTTTTTTTAAAAGCATTAAGCAAATCTTGGTTCGTTCTATTAGCACTTTCTTGAATGTCTTCATGCATTTCTTTTAAGGAGAAATTCTCCTTAAAAGATTCATTCAAGTTGTCGTCTTCTGTGTTACATGCAATAAAAGTTACCGCAATAAACAAAACAATTAATGATCTTTTCATATGCAACTCAAAATTTAGTTAATAATTTTAATGCAAATTTACAAAAAAAAGTGAGAGTCTACATTTTCTGATAGAATATTTTGTTTTTTTTAACTGTAAAAATTAGATAGAAAACATTGTGCTCCCACACATTTTTTTGTTGTAATTCAATGTATAGATATAGTTGCAAAGCTATTATCATACAAAGAATCTTTATTCTACACATTTGTTGGCATAGTTTATTTAAAAAACTAACCCTCTCCTATATCATTTCAAATGCAAAGTTCAAATATACATTGACAGAGCACCGTATAAGGTTCGCCATCCTCGACAACCTAAAGGCTTTGTCTGGAGTTCCCAACAACTTAGAGATTCGCAATCACAAGTTCAGAATGCACAAGCCACAGAACATCCACGCTTGGGAAGTAGAACTTCCTATGTCTGACATTCTCAAGTACATGGGTAGCGAGAATACCCCAAAAAGAACTACCAACTTATTGAGGATGCAGCAGAAAGCATTCAAAAGAAGATTTTCAAAGTCAAGAATACAGAGACAGGAGAGTTTTGGGCTGCACCGCTCATAATGAACGTTTATATTGCCCCGAAATCTGGCATGATGCGCTTTCTTGTCGCAGATTGGGTAATGGTCGCACTTTTGGATTACAAAGAAGGGTTTCGTGAATTTGAACTTGAAAAAATGATGAAACTTAAAAGTCCTTACGCTATGCGCTTCTATGAGCTTGTAGCGAACCAAGACACGACAAGACAATACCTATGAATCTTGATACGTTCCGTGAATGGATGGGAATTGAGGACGGTTTATGTAACAGTTAAAAAATAACTTGGTACAAAAATGCTAAGCAGATTTGCACCTAACG
>ENA-OPAR01000070-OPAR01000070.1-human-gut-metagenome-genome-assembly--contig:-NODE-70-length-56646-cov-28.393384_pt1 | contig 56646 bp, 49 predicted proteins | sample MGYA00241061_ERZ501438 | MGnify/ENA primary metagenome ERZ501438 (study PRJEB25962, sample SAMEA2042580) | human gut metagenome | biome: human gut; feature: human-associated habitat; material: faeces...
TACTAACTATTTTTCATTCCACCAAATCTTTTCGCAAAAAAGTTGAGATTTTAGTGCGTTTTTAACACTTATAAAGACTTTCTGGAGTTTTTCTTACCACTACACTTTATTTTATACATGCATACGCCTGCCTGCATGTGCGGGCGCACACCCGCAAGCGCATTAATAATATTGTACTCATATTCCAAGACCGAAAAGAAATCAGGATTCAACCAGAAAAGTATTATCCGGAGAATATATCTATCAAAGAAGAATATTACTATACGAAGAAGAATATTATCGAAGAAAAGGGAGAAACTCAGAAAAACATTTTGCCAATTAAAAAAAATATAGTACCTTTGCACACGTTTTAACGGATAACAAGATTAATTACATATATTTTAAAACTTTCAAATGAAGGCATTAGCAATTAAGTCGAGTTTGTTTTCCTGTTTAAAGACATACAACAAGAAAACATTCATGTCTGACCTCATGGCAGGTATCATCGTTGGTATCGTAGCCCTGCCTCTGGCCATCGCATTCGGTATCGCCTCTGGCGTGACCCCTGAAAAGGGTATCATCACCGCCATTGTAGCAGGTCTCATCATCTCCATCTTCGGTGGAAGCAAAGTGCAGATTGGTGGTCCTACGGGAGCATTCATCGTTATCATCTATGGCATTATCCAGAAATATGGCATGGAAGGTTTGACGATAGCGACACTGATGGCTGGTCTGTTCCTGGTTCTCTTCGGACTTCTCCGTCTTGGAACCATCATCAAGTACATCCCTTACCCTATCGTTGTGGGATTTACCAGTGGTATCGCCGTAACCATCTTCACGACCCAGATCAAGGATCTCTTTGGATTGACGTTGACTTCAAATCCTTCTGATTTTCTGGAGAAATGGGGTGTCTACTTCCAAAGCTTTGACACCATAGATCCTTGGTGTGCCCTTATCGGAGTAGTAAGCGTAGTGGTTATCGCCATCACCCCTAAGTTCAGCAAGAAGATTCCGGGCTCTCTTATTGCCATCATCCTGATGACCGTTGTAGCCTTACTGCTCAAGCAGTTTGCCGGCGTTGAGAGTATCGAGACCATCGGTGACCGCTTTTCTATCAGCAACGAACTGCCTGCAGCTCAGGTACCAGCCATGAATTGGGAGACCATCAAGAGTCTTGTATCACCAGCTATTACCATCGCCATCCTGGGAGCCATTGAGAGTTTGCTTTCAGCAACTGTTGCCGATGGTGTAATCAGCGATCATCACGACAGTAACACCGAGTTGGTAGCTCAGGGTTTGGCCAATATCGCCTCTCCCCTCTTTGGCGGTATTCCTGCAACAGGTGCCATTGCCCGCACAATGACCAATATCAATAATGGCGGTAAGACTCCTATTGCAGGCATCATCCACGCCATAGTTCTGCTGCTCATCTTCCTCTTCCTGATGCCTCTTGCCCAGTACATTCCTATGGCATGTCTTGCCGGTGTATTGGTAGTAGTATCTTACGGAATGAGCGGATGGAGAAGTTTCCTGGCATTGATGAAGAATCCGAAGAGCGATGTAACCGTACTTCTGATTACCTTCTTCCTCACCATCATCTTCGATTTGACAGTAGCCATTGAGGTGGGTCTGATTATCGCCTGTCTGCTCTTCATGAAGCGAATGAGCGAAACCACCGACGTGACAGCTATTACCGATGATGAGATTGACTTGAACAAGGAGTTTGACTTCCTCTCAACCAACCTGGAGCACTATACGATTCCGAAGGGCGTAGAGGTATACGAAATCAATGGTCCTTTCTTCTTCGGAGCTGGTAACAAGTTTGAGGAAGTGATGGCAGCTTTCGGTGACCGTCCACTGGTACGCGTCATCCGTATGCGCAAGGTTCCATTTGTTGATTCAACCGGTATCCACAACCTCACCAACCTCTGCGAGATGAGCCAGAAGGAGGACATTCAGGTTGTACTCTCCGGTGTTTGCGAGAAGGTAAACGCCCAGTTGGAAAAGGCTGGCTTCTACAATATTCTTGGCAAGGATAATATCACAGATCACATCAGCAAGGCTCTGAAACGTGCTGAAGAGATTATTGAGAAGAAAACTGTTAATAGTTAATAGTTTACAGTTAACATTTTACTGATTGTAGACCATCAAATAAAAAAGATGCATTGCTGGATATACCAGTAATGCATTTTTTTTATTGTCATCAAGTAACTGTTAACTATCAACTGTTAACTATCAACTATTACAGAACTGTTAACTATAAACTGTTAACTATCAACTATTACAAAACTTTTCCCAGAAACTCCTGTAGTCTTGGCGATTTCGGATGGTTGAATATTTGCTCAGGAGTTCCGTCTTCCGTGATATAGCCGTCACTGAAGAAGAGAACACGTTTGGCCACTTCTCTTGCAAATCCCATCTCGTGGGTAACCACCACCATCGTCATTCCCTCGGCAGCAACATCTTTCATCAGCTGCAGCACCTCTCCCACCATTTCCGGATCGAGAGCCGAAGTCGGCTCATCAAAGAGGATTACTTCAGGATTCATCGCTAAGGCACGGGCGATAGCTACGCGCTGCTTCTGTCCGCCCGACAGACTGTCGGGATAACTGTCGGCCTTATTCAGCAATCCGATACGGGTCAGGAGTTCCGTTGCTTTCTCATCAGCTTCTTCCTTTGTCATTTTACCCAATTCTACCGGAGCCAGCATGATGTTGCGGCGTATGGTCATATTAGGGAAGAGATTGAACTGCTGGAATACCATACCCACCCTCTGGCGCATTCGGTTGATATCAACATCGCTTAATGTGATATCCATATCATCAATAAAGATTTTACCCTCGGTAGGTTCTTCCAGAAGGTTGATGGAACGCAGGAAGGTACTCTTGCCACAACCCGACGGACCGATGATGGCAACCACCTCACCTTTCCTCACCGAGGTGGTAATGCCTTTCAGCACCTCGTTGTCGCCGAAGCGTTTACGAAGTCCTTCTATCTTGATTATTTCGTTCATTTTATCCATTGTTTTAAAGCTTTTGCCCTTTCAGGATTCCTCATTTCCTTTCGCTCTTTCTCAGTCTCTTCTCCAGCCTTCTCACTCCTGCGTTCAGTCCGAGAACAAGAACGAGATAGAGGCAGGCTACTACGCCCAACGGCATCATCGCTTCGTAAGTAATGCTTCGGATGATGTCGGAACCCTTGGTCAAGTCTACCAGTCCGATATAACCGCTGATAGAGGTTTCCTTGAGCAGAGTGATAAGCTCGTTACCCATAGCCGGAAGCACATTCTTGAAGGCTTGCGGAAGGATGATGAGACGCATCGTCTTGCCATACGAAAGACCAAGACTTCTACCCGCCTCCATCTGACCATTATCCACCGACATGATGCCCGAGCGGATTACCTCGGCAATATAAGCTGCCGAGTTCAAGCCGAAGGCGATGACAGCCACCAGTATCTTATTGACATCTGCTGATGCAAACACCACATAATAGATGATGAGCAACTGCACCATGGTTGGCGTGCCTCGCATGATGGTAAGGTACAACTGGCAGAGCATGTTCGGAATCTTCCAGTCGCCCTTACGTTCATGACGTGCTCTGACAATAGCTATCAGCGTTCCGAGTATCACGGAAAGGATGATGGCGAAGAAGGTGATGATGAGCGTATTGCCCAAGCCCTGCAACAGATACTGATAACGGTTGTCATCTATGAAGCAGGATTTAAACTTATCTATCACTCCCGGCTGGTTACCAGCTGCTTTCACTTCATTGGAATTCACCATGATAACCTGTCGCACATCGGCATAGGAATCTGTAAATCCGATATTCTTCTTCCGTTCAGGAGTAACCGTGATGCCGGCAATACCCGCATCCGCCTTACCAGCCTGTACAGAGGTGATGATGGCATCAAACTCCATATCGAGAATCTCGACATCCACGCCCATCACATCGCCGATGGCATTCGCCACATCCACGTCGATACCCACAATTTTGCCATTCTGGTAATATTCGAAAGGCTCGAAGGTAGCGTTGGTGGCAAAACGGAGACTCGTCTTCAATCCGAGTTTCTGCAGCGCTTCCGGTCCCACCTTCTTCACGTCAGAAGTCTTTGGCGTATAAGCCACGGCTATGCCCCGTTCCAGATGGCGGTTGACGATGGAATCGATGACGCCATTCTCTTTCAGAATACGGATGGCATGATTGATGGACTGCTGCAACTCAGCATGATCCTTAGCCACGCAGATGGCGAAAGAGGACGCATCGAAGGTTTCGGGCAGGATACGGAGCGATGGGTTTACCCGTTGGAATGCCTTGGCTGGCGCCTCATCGGTCACCATGCAGTCTATCTTACCCTGCAGGAGTGCCTGGATGGCATCGGCTCCCTTGTTATACCGTTCTACCTTGGTACCGCCACCTTCCTTTTCCAGCTCCGTAGCCAGTCCGTCGCTAGTGGTACCTAGCTGCACACCAATCACAGCCCCCTTCAAATCAGTCTTGCTCTTGATTTGTCTGTCAGCATCTGACGCTCCCGAGCCACACGCCACGAAGAGCACACTCAGGAGTAAAGTCAAGAAGCCCAGCTTAAACTTTCCCGTTTTTCTGTATTTCATCATTCCTGGCATTCGTTTATTGTTGTTTCAAATACTCAGCACACATCTCTGCACATCTTTCTCCGTCTACACCAGCCGATACGATTCCGCCTGCATAACCAGCACCTTCGCCACATGGGAAGAGTCCCTGGATGCGGACATGCTGCAGGGTTTCGCGGTCACGGACGATGCGGACAGGCGATGAGGTTCTCGTCTCCATCGCTATCAGTGTAGCCTCGTTGGTCAGGAAACCATGGGCATTCTTGCCGAAGGTCTTGAAGCCTTCCTGCAGTCGCTTGCTCACGAAAGACGGCATCCAGAAATGCAACGGACTCGAAATCAAGCCTGGAGCATAGCTGCTCTTTGGCAGATCATAACTCAAACGGTTGTTCACGAAGTCAGCCATGCGCTGTGCCGGTGCAGTCTGCTTCATGTTGCCCTGCTGCCAGCATTGCTTTTCCACGATTTCCTGGAAGTACATCATCTGGAGTGAAGAGTGAGGAGTGAAGAGTGAAGCATTCTCCTGCGCCTTCATTTCCTGCTGTTCGATGACAGACTGATGTTCCTTCACAAACTGCGCCACATCCTCGGGATGAGTTTCCACCACCATACCCGAGTTGCTCCAGGCAGTACCGCGGTTGCTCGGACTCATACCGTTCACCACGAGCTGTTCCGGTCCTGTAGCAGCCGGAATCACAAAACCGCCCGGACACATACAGAAGCTATAGACACCTCTGCCATCTACCTGAGTAACAAAGCTATATTCGGCAGCAGGCAGATATTTTCCTCTACCACTCTTATTGTGATACTGAATCTGGTCGATGAGTTGGGAAGGATGTTCCAGACGCACACCTACGGCGATGCCTTTTGCCTCAATATCTATCTTTGCCGAAGCGAGATAGCGGTATACATCGCGGGCACTATGACCTGTTGCCAGGATAACCGGTCCGCGATAAGTTTCCTCAGCACCCGTAGCCAGATTCACGGCTTCTACGCCTATCACCCTATCGCCAGCTGCAGCATCAGGAGCCGTCAGCTTACCTTCACTCTCAAGGATCAGACGAATCATCTTGGTCTGGAAATGCACTTCGCCACCACACTTGATGATGGTGTTGCGCATGTTTTCAATAACGCGTGGCAACTTGTCGGTACCGATATGCGGATGGGCATCTGCCAGGATATTGGTATTGGCACCATGCTGGCAGAATACGTTCAGAATCTTGTCTACACTTCCCCTTTTCTTGCTTCGTGTATAGAGTTTGCCATCACTATAAGCACCGGCTCCACCTTCACCGAAACAGTAGTTGCTCTCACCATCTACCTTCTGAGTCTTGGTAATGTTAGAGAGGTCCTTCTTGCGTTCGCGCACATCCTTGCCTCGCTCCAGCACGATAGGACGGTAACCCAGTTCTATCAGGCGCAGGGAAGCAAAGAGACCGCCAGGTCCCTCACCCACAACGATAACACGAGGTCTGCTGCTCACATCCGGATATTCGGTATGGACATACTGGTCGTCCTGCGGAAATTCGTTGATATAAGCACGCACCTTCAGATTGACGAAGATGGTGCGCTGACGGGCATCGATGCTTCTCTTCAAAACCCTCACCTGGTTGAGCGTTCTTACATCCAATCCCTTTTCTTTGGCGAGATAACGCTTGATGCCTTCCTCGCTGGCTGCCTGTTCGGGCAGAATTCTTATCTGATACTCTTGAATCATTATACTTTATACTTTGAGCTTTGAACTTTATGATTAGTTTAATGAAAGTGACGGGTGACAAGTGACCGATTCCATATTACGGATTTCGCATTACATTCACAATTCACTTTTCACTTTCACTTTTTCATGCTTCCATTGTAGCCAGCACTTCGAGCGTATCCAGCTGATACATGGTGAACTTACCATCTTCCAATGTTGCAAAGGTTGGCGGATTGCCACCCTTCGGGAAGGTGATGCTGCCGGTATTTACGATGGCCTGCCCCTTCTCGTTATGAGAGAGTTCCCAGAGATGGGAGTGACCATAGATCATAGCCTCGTAAGGACCCTTCGGCATGTTTTCCTTATTGTATACATGTCCATGAGTCAGAAGATAGCGCTTGCCTCCGTCTACCAGCAAGGCATAGGTCTCCATGATAGGGAAATCGAGGAGCATCTGGTCTACTTCCGCATCGCAGTTGCCACGCACAGCGATAATCTTGTCTGCCAGCGCATTCAGTCTTTCTACGATACCCTTAGGATCGATTCCTTCCGGAATGCGGTTGCGGGGACCATAATTGATGATATCCCCCATGATGCACATCATGTCACAATGTTCAGCCTCGAAGAAATCGAGGACCTTTTCCAGGGCTGGCAAACAGCCGTGGATATCTGAGAATAAAAGATATTTCATTCGTTCCTTCTTATGTTTGTTATGCTTATGTCTTTTATGCATTGAATTGCAAGCGCAAAATTAAGCAAATAATCCGAAACACCCAAACATTTCAACGTTTTTTATATATATAATAAGGTATAAGGGAGAGGAAGAGCCTGTAATTATCTACTGAAATAGCTTTTTTATCTACAATATGCTACTTTTTTGTTAAAATCCTTGGCAGTTTGATATATTATTCGTACTTTTGCCCTCAAGTTCTGCTTCGGCCCCGGTCGTTTCGGGGGAGGCATTACATTACCAACGTAAAATTCAAGAACATATGAAAGTATTAAAATTCGGCGGAACATCGGTTGGTTCCGTAAAAAGCATCCTCAGCTTGAAACGTATCGTTGAAAACGAGGCTAAGAAACAGAGTGTAGTGGTTGTCGTGAGCGCGCTTGGCGGTATCACGGACAAACTCTTGCAAACCTCTCAACTTGCCCTCCAGGGTGATGAACAGTGGAAAGTAGAATTCGAAGCCATGGTTGATCGCCACCACAAGATGATAGACACCATCATCACCGACACAACAGACAGAGAAAACTTATTCAAATCGGTTGATGCCCTCTTCGAGCAGTTGAAGAGCATCTATTTTGGTGTGTACCTCATCCACGACCTCAGCGAGAAAACACAGGATGCCATCGTGAGTTATGGTGAAAGACTCAGTTCCAAGATTGTTGCCACATTGATTCGTGGAGCCAAATGGTTCGACTCACGCAACTTCATCAAGACTGAGCGCAAGAACGGCAAAGACAAGCATGTACTCGACAGCGAGCTGACCAACAAACTGGTAAAAGAAGCCTTTGCAGAAATTCCACGCATATCTCTCGTTCCGGGTTTTATCAGTCGTGACAAGAACACAGACCGCACCACCAACCTTGGCCGTGGCGGTAGCGACTACACAGCAGCCATCATAGCAGCTGCCCTCGATGCAGAAGTGCTCGAAATCTGGACTGATGTAGACGGTTTCATGACCGCCGACCCACGTGTCATCAAATCAGCTTATACCATCAACGAACTGAGTTACGTTGAGGCGATGGAGCTTTGCAACTTTGGTGCAAAGGTCATCTACCCTCCAACCATCTACCCGGTTTGTGTCAAGAATATTCCTATCAAGGTTAAGAACACCTTCAACCCAGATGCTCCGGGCACCATCATCAAGAACAAGATAGATGGCGACCAGAAGCCTATCAAGGGTATCTCTTCTATTAACGGTACAGCGCTCATCACCGTAACCGGTCTTTCCATGGTCGGTGTGATTGGTGTAAACCGCCGTATCTTCACCGCTCTTGCCAACGAGGGCATCTCTGTGTTCATGGTGTCACAGGCATCATCTGAGAACTCAACCTCTATCGGTGTGCGCGAGCAGGATGTAGAAGAGGCTGTAAAGGTATTGAACAATGAGTTCCACAACGAGATTGCCGATGGTGCCATGTTCCCAATGCACGCAGAGAAGGGCTTGGCTACTATCGCCATCGTGGGTGAAAACATGAAGCATGCTGCCGGTATCGCCGGTAAGCTCTTCGGAACCCTCGGCCGTAGCGGTGTTTCCGTCATCGCCTGTGCACAGGGTGCTTCAGAAACCAACATCTCGTTCGTAGTGAAGAGCGATTATCTGAGAAAGTCGCTCAACGTGCTCCACGACAGTTTCTTCCTTTCAGAATACAAGGTGCTGAACCTCTTCATCTGCGGTGTGGGTACCGTGGGCGGAAAGCTCATCGAGCAGATCAAGAACCAGTATGCCGACCTCATGGAGCGCAGCAAACTGAAGCTCAACGTAGTGGGTATCGCTTCTTCCAAGAACGCCATCTTCAACCGCGATGGTATTGATCTCGAGAACTACAGCGAGGAACTGAAGAAATCAGACCCAAGCACTCCAGAGGTTCTGCGCGATACCATCCTGGCGATGAACATCTTCAACAGCGTGTTTGTAGACTGTACAGCCAGCAAGGATGTAGCCGCTCTCTACCAGAGTCTGCTGGAGCACAACGTAAGCATTATCGCAGCCAACAAGATTGCTGCATCAAGCGAATATGAGAACTACGAGAAACTGAAGAAGACAGCCATCCAGCGTGGTGTAGTATTCCGTTTCGAGACCAACGTAGGTGCCGGTCTTCCTATCATCGGAACCATCAACGACCTCCGCAACTCCGGAGATAAAATACTTAAGATTGAGGCAGTTCTCTCAGGTACGCTCAACTTTATCTTCAACGCCATCTCCAGTGTCGTTCCATTCTCTGAGACCGTGAGACTGGCTAAGGAGAAGGGCTACAGCGAGCCTGATCCACGTATCGACCTGAGCGGTATGGACGTGATTCGCAAGCTGGTGATTCTCTCCCGCGAGGCAGGTTACCGCGTAGAGCAGGAAGATGTAGAGAAGAACCTCTTCGTGCCAGACAAATACTTCAAGGGTTCGCTCGACAACTTCTGGAAGAAACTTCCTGAACTCGATGCCGATTTCGAGGCTAAGCGCAAGGCGCTCGATGTAGAGCACAAACGCTGGCGCTTCGTTGCTACCCTGGATGGCGGCAAGACTAGCGTAGGTTTGCAGGCTGTCGGTCCTGAGCATCCGTTCTACAATCTGGAAGGTTCCAACAACATCGTGCTGCTCACCACCGAGCGCTATAAGGAATACCCTATGATGATTCAGGGCTATGGTGCCGGAGCCAGCGTAACTGCTGCCGGTGTATTCGCCAACATCATGAGTATCGCTAACATTTAACACTTAACATTAAAAGAAGAGATGAAACATATTATCATTCTTGGCGACGGAATGGCTGACCACCCAGTAGAAAGACTGGGTGGAAAGACTCTCCTGCAATACGCCAATAAACCCTATATGGATATGCTTGCCAAGAAGGGCAAGACAGGAAGACTCGTTACCGTGCCAGATGGATTCCATCCGGGTTCTGAGGTAGCCAACAGCTCTATCATGGGCTACGACCAGAACGAGGTTTACGAAGGACGCGGACCGCTCGAGGCTGCCAGCATCGGCTATGAACTGGAGCCTACCGACCTTGCCCTGCGCTGCAACATCATCAATGTGCAGGACGGCAAGATTATCACCCACAACGGTGGTAACCTGGAAACGGAAGATGCGGATGTGCTCATCAAGTATCTCAATGATACCCTCGGCAAGAAATATCCTGATGTCAAGTTTGTTACCGGCATCCAGTATCGCCATCTTCTGGTGGTGAAGCACGGAAACAAGCATATCGACTGTGCTCCACCTCATGATCATCCCAACGAGGAATGGCATAAGCTGATGGTGAAACCTATCTTGCCGGAGATTGGAGGCGATGAGGGTCACATCAGCCGTCGTGATACAGCCGACCTTCTGAACCAGCTGATTCTCGAGAGTCAGGAACTCCTGGAGAACCATCCTTTCAATGTGGCGCGCAAGGAGCGTGGCGAACGAATGGCCAATCTTATCTGGCCTTGGGGCGGTGGTTACCGTCCGCACATGCTCACCCTCTCCCAGATGTATCCACAGATCAAGAAGGGTTCTGTGATTTCTGCCGTAGACCTGATTCGAGGCATCGGCCATTACGCCGGTCTGCGCAACATCATCGTTGAGGGCGCTACGGGTCTTGCCAACACCAACTACGAGGGCAAGGCAGCCGCAGCCATCCAGGCATTGAAGGATGGCGACGACTTCGTTTATGTTCACGTAGAGGCAAGCGACGAGGCAGGTCATGATGGCGATTTGGAGCTGAAGCTGAAGACCATCGAGAACCTCGACCAGCGACTCATCAAGCCTATCTTCGATGAGGTAAGCACCTGGGACGAGCCGGTATGCATCGCAGTTCTCCCAGACCATCCTACTCCGGTAGAGATCCGTACCCACGTAAAGGAGCCTGTTCCTTTCATCATCTATTATCCTGGCATTGAGCCGGATAGCGTAGAGAAGTATGACGAGGTAAGCTGCGTGAGTGGCGGTTACGGCATGCTGCAGCTGCAGGAATTCATGAATGCCTTCATGGCGATCAATTAAAATCAACGGCTTCATGATAGCCCCCAAAGCTAATCATAAAGTTCAATGTTCAAATCTCAAAGTTAAAAGTAAAAAATGAAATATTATTCAACAAATAAGAAAGCACCCATCGCCGACCTTCACAAGGCGGTAGTTAAAGGTCTGGCAGAAGACCGTGGTCTCTATATGCCAGAAATCATCAAGAAGTTGCCACAGGATTTCTTCGACAACATCGAGAAACTCTCCTTCCAGGAGATTGCCTACAAGGTAGCTGATGCCTTCTTTGGCGAGGACGTTGATGCCGAGTCATTGAAGAAGATTGTATACGATACTCTGGCATTCGACTGCCCTGTAGTCGAGGTAGAGCCAAACATCTACTCTCTCGAGCTGTTCCATGGTCCTACCCTCGCCTTCAAGGATGTGGGTGCGCGCTTCATGGCCCGTCTCCTGCAGTACTTCGTACGTCAGGAGGGCAAGGAAGAGGTGAATGTGCTCGTAGCTACATCGGGCGATACCGGTTCGGCTGTTGCCAACGGTTTCCTCGGCGTTGACGGCATCCATGTTTACGTGCTCTATCCTAAGGGCAAGGTGAGCAAGATTCAGGAGAGCCAGTTCACTACCCTCGGTCAGAACATCACAGCCCTCGAGGTAGATGGCGTATTCGACGACTGCCAGGCGCTGGTAAAGTCTGCGTTCATGGACGAGGAGCTCAACAAGCACATGAAGCTCACCTCAGCCAACTCTATCAACGTAGCCCGCTTCCTGCCTCAGGCATTCTATTATTTCAATGCCTATGCCCGCATGAAGGAGAAGGGTCTCGCCGACAAGCTGGTTATCTGCGTACCTAGCGGCAACTTCGGCAACATCACAGCCGGACTCTTCGGTCATGAGATGGGATTGCCTATCCACCGCTTCATCGCAGCCAACAACGCCAACGATATCTTCTACGAGTATCTGCAGACAGGCAAGTATAATCCACAGCCTAGCAAGCAGACCATCGCCAATGCCATGGACGTAGGCGACCCATCAAACTTTGCCCGCATCTACGACCTCTACAAGGGCAATCATGATGCCATCGCTGCCTACATCGGTGGTGCTACATACAAGGACGAGCAGATTGCAGAAGCCATGAAGCAGTGCTACAATGAAACCAAGTATGTGCTTGACCCTCACGGAGCTTGCGGCTATCGCGCCCTGAAGGAGCAGTTGAAACCAGGTGAGGTTGGTGTGTTCCTCGAGACCGCTCATCCAGCCAAGTTCAAGGAGAAGGTAGACAGCATCCTTGACAGCGACATTGAGATTCCTGCACGCCTTGCAGAATTCATGAAGGGTGAGAAGAAGAGCATCCAGATGACCAAGGATTTCGCATCATTCAAGAACTACTTGATGAACGAATAAACCATACATACGGAAAAGCCTTTCTCTTTCTCAAGGGGAAGGCTTTTCCCGTTAAAATAAACTCAGACTCAGATTTGTCAGGACAGATGGGTCTTGAATTTTACAACAACAGAAAACGGGAAAAATTTATGAAGATTGTTATTCTAGACGGCTATGCCGCAAACCCGGGAGATTTGGATTATCATCTTCTGGAGAAACTGGGCGAGGTGGTAGTTTATCCTCGCACATCAGATGCAGAGAAAGTGGAACGTGCCAAGGATGCCGACATCATCCTTCTGAACAAGGTGCAGATAGATGCAGAGACGCTGGCGCAGCTTCCTAAACTGAAATACATCGGTATCCAGGCTACCGGTTTCAACGTGGTAGACATCGAGGCTGCCAAGAAACAGGGCATCATCGTAACCAATATTCCTGCCTACAGCACCGACAGCGTGGCGCAGATGACCTTCGCCCTCATCCTTGCCGTAACCAACCGCGTAGAGCATTATACCCAGGAGAACCGCAACGAGCGCTGGGCTTACAATAAGGATTTCTGTTATTGGGATACCCCACTGATGGAGCTTGCCGGCAAGACCCTGGGTATCATGGGACTGGGCAATATCGGCATGAAAGTTGCCAACATCGCCCGCCAGTTTGGCATGAACATCTGTGCCTGCACCAGCAAGAATTCGAGCGATCTGCCTGAGTGGATCCAGAAGGTGAGCAAGGAGGGTTTGCTTGCCACGAGCGATATTCTCTCGCTCCATTGTCCGCTTTCTGATGACACCTATCATTTCATCAATAAGGAGAGTCTGGAGAAGATGAAGGATACCGCCATCCTGGTTAATACAGGTCGCGGTCCGCTGGTAGATGAGGAGGCCGTAGCTGCTGCCCTCCACGAAGGCAGTCTGGGTGCCTACTGTGCCGACGTAATGGCTCAAGAGCCACCATCAAAGGAGAATCCGCTCTTCGGCGAGCCTAATGCTTACCTCACCCCTCATATTGCCTGGGCCACCTACGAGGCTCGCGAGCGCCTGAACAAGCAGGTAGCCGCCAACGTCAAGGCATTCCTCGAGGGCAATCCGATTAATGTGGTGAATAAGTAAGAATGCTACTTTAAAAATCTGCATTTCTTAAATGAAGACAGCCAACCTTCAATATCCCAATTGAAAGTTGGCTGTTTACTTTTTCTTATAGTTTTCTTCTGAACTGCCTAATCAGGTACTTGGGATTTCGTCTCATATTCCATAAGTCAACAAGAATAATTCTATCGTATTCCGCATCATATCGATAGATGATTTTCCAATTTTTATTCAAACAATTGCATGATATCCATACAGAAGAATTCTTCAAATGGAATACCATCGGTGCCAACAACGATTGATTTCAGAGGATGGAATTTCTCTTGAAACATAGGAATACCACTATTCATGCCTCTCTTTCCACTCTTAACCTCTATGGCAACGAAATCTCCTTGTGACTCCAGGATATAATCCACCTCATTATTATGATCTCGCCAATAATAGAGATGACAGTCATTGTCCTCCACAAAATCGAGAAGACAAGTACCCACTGCCGATTCCACCCATCTGCCCCAAATCATTGGGTCAACATAATCTTTGTCAAACCCCTTACCGCGATATGCCGTGAACAAAGCATTGTTAAACACTGTAAACTTTGGGATAGACTGTCTCTTACGAGCCTCATCGCATGCAAACTTTTGAAGTCCGCAAAGCAAGTTGGCTTGCTTCAATATTTCGAGATAAGAAGACAAAGTCGTGACATTGCCTGCATCTTGCAATTGTCCAAGCATTTTGGTGAGTGACAACAACTCACCAGAATAAGAACAACCTACCTCAAAAAGCTGTGACATGAGTGAAGGCTTGTAAATATTCGAAGTCAAGAGAACATCCTTTTCAATGGCAGGTGCCACAAGAGAATCCTTGACATATTTCCTCCAACGCCTAAAATCCCCTATATAATCCACCGAGCCTGGATAACCTCCAAAATAAATCCATTGTTGGAGTGATAACCCGAAGGCAGCTTTCATTTCCGGAAAAGTCCAATGCCCCATACGAATCAACTCGAATCTACCAGCTAAAGACTCGGTTAGCCCTTTGCGCAAAAGCAAGCGAGACGAACCCAGCAATACGACTTTCAGGTTTACATGATTTAGGGTATCGGCATCCCACTCTCTCTTCACATATTCACTCCATCTGCGTATTTTCTGTATCTCGTCTATTACAAGAACAGCTTCTTGCAAATGCTGAATATCCATTCGGCTTCGAACAGACTCCCAAGAACGTCGAATCCAATCCGAATCTTCTTCATTTACAGAATCAGCATTAAATTGAAATACTACCTTATCAATAGTCTCTGCTATTTGCGCCATAACTGTTGATTTGCCAACCTGTCTTGGTCCGGCCAAAACAAATATACACTTACGTCTTTCGCTCAACCTACTCAACATCAAGTTGTAATGTGGTCTTCTATACTCACCCATATTCTTTAATTTGTAATATTAAACAACTCTATTCTTTATAACGAATTACTCAATTCTTTGTCACGAATTACTCAATTCTTCGTCACGAATTACTCAATTCTACTTTGCAAAGATACAAAGAATAGATGAGTAAACACATTACCCATGATTATTTTTTAGCATTCTTAACTCATCATACAGCTTTGCCCTCTCCTTCACGCGCTTAGGATGCACCTGGCCAGATTATACATCTTCTCATAATGCTGACGAAACATTCGTTATATATTCTTTTCCTGTTTCATACACTATCTATACAGTTGAGCCCAGCAAAAAAACTAAGCAAAACTCTGGCTTTTTCCCTATCTCCTCTTCACCAAAACATAGATGATGACGGGGGCGCCGAACAGCGGGGTGACGGCATTGAGCGGGATGATGCCGCCTCCTGCTGGCAATACGCAGAGGGCATTGCAGAGCAGGGCGATGGCGGAGCCCATGAGCATGGTGAGAGGCAGGAGCTGACGATGATTGTCAGTACGGATCAGGAGGCGCACGATGTGGGGCGTGGCCAGGCCGATGAAGGCGATGGGACCGCAGAAGGCGGTGACCACGGCTGTCAGGAGACCTGTAACCACTAGGAGCAGGATGCGCAATCGGCGAATGTTGAAACCCAGGTTCTCGGCGTATTGCTCGCCCAAGAGCAGGGCATTGAGAGGCTTTACCAGCAGGAGCGAGAGCAGCAGGCCGATGAGGGTGACCGTGGCGAAGTAAGGCACTTCTGCCATCGACACGTTGCCCATGTTGCCCATGCCCCATATCATGTACGACTTCATGCCCTCTGCCGAGCTGAAGAAATTGAGCAGGGAGATGCCGCTGCTCGCCAAATAGCCCACCATGATACCGATGATGAGGAGCACCACTTGATTGCGCACCATCGCCGAGAAGAGAGTGATGATGCCCATCACCAGCATGGCTCCAGCGAAGGCGGAGATGAGGATGGCTAGGAAGCCACCGATGGTGAGTCCGTCCAATGACAAGAAGCCGCCGATGCTGAAGCCTGCGATAGAGATATTGCCGCCGAAGGCGAGCATCACCACCGCCACAGCCAGTGCTGCTCCGCTGCTGATGCCGAACACGTCAGGCCCCGCCAGGGGATTGCGGAAGGCAGTTTGCAGCAAGAGTCCGCTCGTGGCGAGGGCTGCGCCTGCCAAGAGGGCTGTGATGGCATTGGGCAAACGGGATTCCATCACGATGTAATAACTCATCGACTCGATGGTCTCATTGGGATAATAGGAGTCTGCCGGGGTCATATCTACCCCTGGGTGCGCCAATATGCTCAGCACCTCCCTCAATGGAATGCTCACGCTACCCCACGCCAGGTTGGCAAAGAACAAGGCTACTATCGCTAGCACCAACGTAATGGATATAATCGTTGTCTTCTTCATTAATATTTCTTATAGAATCTGAGTTTGCCAAACTTATCTCCTGCTTCTGGATGCGAGAGGACGATGAACTCTCGGAGCAATATCTCGGGATGGAAACTGGTGAGTTCGAAGTATGGCTCACAGCTGGTATCGGTCTCGTAGACGGTGCCCGTCTGGAATGCTTTCAGAGCCCGATAACCCTGATATTCAGCTAGAAGATCCTGCTTGGTTAAAGCATTTCCGCCGAAGTATTTGAAAGCCCAGACATCCACCTGGTTGCCCTTGGCGATGATCTGTTCGGGGCTCATGGAGAGGCTGCCGCTGTGGGTGTCGTCGGCGAAGATGTAGCGGGCATGGGCATCACGCAGCAGGATGCCCATGGTGCTCTTGCCGCCCGGCACATACCATACATTGCCCGTCTTGCGCTCGGTGAGGATGGAGAGACCCAGTGGCAACTTCGCAGCCTCCGCCTTCAGCTGGAGATACTCCTTCTCGATGGCAGAGAACAAGGAATCTGCCTTCGAACTACCCAATAGCAAGCCATATAGCTTGATCCATTCCGCCCTGCCCAGAGGCGAGGTCTCCATATAGTCGGCTGTCTCGATGACAGGGATGCGGAGCTTGTCTAGCTTGCCATATCCGCCGCTGTTCTCGAAGGGCGAGATGAGCAGAGCCTCAGGATGGAGGGCGATGATGCGCTCGATATCCGGCTGCATGCTGGAGCCGCAGTCCATGATAGGATGGGCTACCTTGGCATCAGCCTGCGCCCTACTCTTGATGTCAGGGATATTGATATAGTCCTTGTCGCACACGCCCGTGATGGCATTCTGGCAGCCCAGCTCGGTGAGGAGCTGGCAGTGAGGGGCGGTGAATACGAGATTGCTCTCCACCGGTGTGCGCACGGTATCGGTAGTGCATCTCGCCCCCGTGCTGCGCCTTCTGGCAAGCATCGCCACCGTCTTATCCCCCTCCTTTCCCTTCGGAATCAGGATGTAGCGATGCAGCATCGTTCCCGCCTTCCAGGGGTTGGCGATGATAGCCTCAGCATACTGATAATCAACACCTTCTGCTTCATCGGAAGCCTCTTCCCCATCACCATGCTTCACGATGGTAAGCAACTTGGCGTACTTCATCTCCAGGGTATCGCCAGCCTCCGCATCAGCAGCAGCCGTCTTTCCTCCCTGGCATGCCGCCATCAGCAGGGCCGCCGTAGCCCCACACAAAAGAATATACAGTTTTTTCATAATCTTACAAAATATGTGTGCAAAGATACGAAGAAATCTCCATTTTCCATTTGTTTTCTCGAATAATCTTTGTACTTTTGCCCTCAAATTTAACTAACGCTACAATTTAATAAGTCAAAATGAAGAAGATTATCTGGGGCATAGCCCTTTTATTCAGTACATCGATGGTCGCCGGTGCGCATACCTGCTGTCATAATTCAGCACAGAAATGCGGCTGCAAGAGAGGTTATTACACACAGTATTACGGCGATAAGCCCGAACTCATAAAAGAGGCTATAGCTTGGGCGGAGAGCGGTATCTGGCGCAATGGTTTCGACAAGGCGAAGCCACATTCCAGCGTAAACCTCGCAGATTTCTATCTGCAGTATCAGAAGAATCCGCAGCAATGGCAGGCGCTCTTCGACTATCTGGCAAAGACCGATTTGCAGAGCATTCCGAAGGGAAAGCACAAGATTCCGGGTTCCGACCTCGTGGTAAGTGTAGAGGACAGCAAGAACGAGCCGCTGGAAAAGCGCCGCAGCGAGAGTCATAACAAGCACATCGATTTTCAGTATGTAGTAAAGGGCACAGAGCGTTTTGGCGTAATCGACCACTACTCCAGCACCCCCAACTGCAAGTATCGTCCCGACGTGATTCATTATGATTACGACCGCCGGAAGGCCCGTTTCTTCGACAGTACCCCCGGCGAATTCTTCATCTTCTTCCCTAGAGACTGGCACATCGCCAAGGTGGCAAATGACACCAGCGACCAGGCGATACGCGTTATCGTGATCAAGGTAGATTATAAGGATTAAAGATAATTAAAGAGCATATGAAAGTTTATATAGCCAATCCATTATATGATGCTGCGTTCAAGCGCATCATGGAAGAAGAGCGCATCGCAAAAACGTTCTTGTCTTCGATTTTGCAAAGAGAAGTCGTCAGTATCAAGATATGCCAAGATGGATTCCGCAATATCAAAAGCAATAGCATTTCGATATTTAAGATGGGATTTGTTGCCAGCATAAAGAATAACGAGAACAGCAACGAGCTTACAAACATAAGGCTGTATAAAACTTGGGTTGACACGGACGTCTTGGAACCTCGCCAGCATCTGGCATGGCAGCGCTATATAGAAGAGAAAAACTCAGATGGTATTGGAGATGAATCTCTCCCAACGATTTCGGTTTTTCTCCTAGCCCACCGTATAGGAGATTTCGAAACTCCAGTTGCATGCCCTGCCCCCGGCAACATTATTATCCAACTGCCAATAATCAGCAAGACTCAAAACTCGAGTCAAAAGAAGGTATTAAGCATTTTTGACCAAGCAAGAACTTGCAGGGAAGACAAACACCTCTTGAAAGTAGATTATACACCCTATGATGGAGATACGGATATGGAGTATATGATTAAAATGCTTCTTTCAATGGCATCTGACCCAGATATGCAATACCAGATGAATATCGAAGATGAGTTTATCTCCTTACTTGAAAAGAAGGATACCGAAATCCTGCGACTGGATTATTTGATTGAGCAAAGTAAGCTGAAGGAGAAATAAAAACAGAACTTCCCCAAGTTTGCCCCACACGCCCTGGGCTAGGAGCTTTTGGGCCTTCAGCCCGTTCTTGAACCACATGCAAAAGTTCAGCACCATGATATTAAATGAATTATATCGAAGGAGATGATGTTACTCAAGATGTTACTCAAGATGTTACTCAAGGTGAGTCTCAAGGTGGTATTCAAGGTGTCCTCCAAGACGGAGAATTAGATGATTGGATAGAAAAACAGATAAAAAAGAATCCAAAGATTACAGCAAAAGAACTAGCTTTATTATTCCAAAAAGGATTAAGTACCATCAGACGACGCATCGCCAAACTTCCTCATATACAATACGTTGGAAGCGGATATAGTGGACAGTGGATAATCAAGAAATAGGAAAAACAAATAAATGCAGCCTCTCGATTATATAAAGAGAGGCTGCATTTTTCTTATGGTATCCAAGATGGAACTCAAGGTGAATCTCAAGGTGTTACCAATCTTGCCCCAAGCGACCGATGACGGTGACACGAGTTTTACGAAGACTACTAAATACCAACATCCTTAACGGATACCACGGAGCAATCATTCACTTGCAACAACACCTGCATGTCATCAGCTCCTTCCTGGTCAAGTCCTTTCATAAGGCAGGTTGGGCATGACGACACCTGACGCCTGGCTAGTTCCTCGCTATAACCACTTATACGACTCAACTGAGCGACTAAAGCCTCAGCATCGTTCACTTGCTCCAAGACCACAGAGTAATTGCCCAAATTGAAATTCGGGTATCCCATTTCCATGGTGATGTTCCGTACAGACCTGCTGGACTCCTCTTTCTCCCGATGCTTGTCGAAAATGCGCAAGCAGAACTTGACGACATACCACAGGACGACAAATACCAAGACCACCATGCCTATCATACACCCCACTGCCTGAACAGCCATGTTACTAGAGCCCCACCCTCTAAAGCAAGACCCTACAAATCCTTTTCCACTAAATATTCCCATAACTACTCTATTTTTTATGATTAATAATGAATAATCCTCCTTGCTAATCTACCCGATGAAGGTTTTCAAATCCACTCTCGGCATAGATATGTCCATCACTACCCTTATAATAGGTACGTTGTGCCAAGACAGAAAGGGCGATGATACCGGCTATGACCATCAGCACCTGAAGGATAATCTTCAGAAGCACGATGATAACTCCCCAGGCTGCTATCAAAAGTCCGACGAGATAAATAACGGAAAAGATGGTGACTATCAAGCCCTTGCCTGCGCCCAGCGCCTCGGCATTCTTCTTGACAGAGATGGCGATGCCCGAAACCAAAGTACCCAAGAAAAGGATGAACATGATGGCATCGCTTACCATCCCTTGCCATCCAAGCCATAACTGCACGATCATGGCATAGGCTATCAACACCGGTAAGCAGGCGGCAAGACTCACCATGGCAGGCTTAAGGCTAAGCTTCCCCTTCTCCTCAGCAGGAACATCGGCGAAAATCAAGGTCTCAAACATCTTAAATGTATAGAACTGCAAAGCCACTACTGCGCCAAACGGGATTACCCGGAATAAAGAGCCAAAGAACCCATAACGCTCGTTGTCGCACCACCAAAACATATCTCCACCAAGAACCTTGTAGCCTACCACTTCTATGATGGATATGAGAAGCATGCAAACCGGTATAACCTTCAGAGCCAAAGGAACAGCTGGAGAACTCTTACGAGCCACGAAGAAAGTGGCCAGAATCATACCCATCAATATAAGTACCAGCACGGCAGGCGTATAGGTGGCATAGAAATGACCCAGGGCGGAGTGTTTCTTCACCGTGTCCTCGCTCAATGGATTGACCGTGCCCTCAGGATTGTCGGCGCTGAACTTCAGATCTCCCATATACGCCATATAGGATGCGCCATCCTTCTTGAATGCCACATAATATCCGTTGGCCTTTCCGCACGACTCGATTTCCATCCCCTTCGGGAATTTCACACTTTGGATAGGCTCGCTTATCTTCCAAAGTGAATCGGGCTTCGAGGCTACCATACACTCGATGGAATCTCCCCATAGAGGATCCAGTTCAAACTTTTGAGCCGAGATAGACAGACAGCTCAATAACGCGATGAAGAAAAAAGCTAAACGATGTTTCATAATAGTTTGTGATAATTAAATGATAAACTAGGGAAATACTAGCAATAAGAATTGCCATACGTTTGCAAAGTTAGCTTTTTTTTCTGTACCAAGGGGAGCATTCGGTAAAAAAATAGTTTCATTGCGTAAAAACATGATGATTTTTACGCAATGAAACTTCTGGGAAGCCGAGAAAATGCAGTTTTTCTAGCCAAGATTCCCTTACCCCCCATTTTCTATTCTATCACTACCACTACCTCGCTGCCCCTGACCATCGCCTTCTTCACCCGGTCGAAGAGTTGGAGGAAGAGTTCCTGGCTCCTCAGAACGAACCCGGGCGCATGGGCCTCGCCGATGAGGATGCCACCCTGGCGCAGACGGAACGGACCATTGCCCGGCTGCATCATGGGACAAGGAAGGGCATAAAGTTCTTGCAGACACCCGAACTCATGACTCTTGCGCTCCATGCGGCAAAGCTTGCAGGTTTCGGGGAGAGGAAGAGAGGAAGATGAAGAAGAATCATCCCTTATCGGTTCGAGGAAAAGCATCTGGCGGGAGAAGCATTTGCATTTAGCCACCATGATGTGATATTCACCCGGCTCCAGACAGCCACCCTCGCGCTCCATCGTATCACAAATGTACTGATGGCCTACAACGATACCCTGGCGATTAACTACTTCCTGACTAAGGCGACCAACAATGGCGCCATGATCTCTACGAAAACGATTTAAAAACAACTTCATCATAACACGAAATAACTTAAAAACAACAATAGAAAAACATTTGAAATTCACATTCACTTTCACATTTTCTGAACGTAAAACGACTGGTAATAATCAGACAAATCCTTGCAACCTTCCGGCAACTGATGGTACACCAGCTGAGGGAACATTTCCTTCAGTTTCATATAAAGACCGATGCCCGGCTTGTCCTGATCAGGCCACATGTGAAGATTCCTTCCCGCTAAAAGATTGCGACATTCTTCATTACAAAGCGTAGCACTCGGGATGGCTATTGCCTTGTAACCCATAGACATAGCGCTCCAGCAGTCGGTACATCCCTCGGTAATAACCAATGGCTCTTTTTCTGCCACCTGCGGCAAAATCTGCATCCCATATACCATCGGCTTGCTACCTGGTGCAAACTTAAACCGCGGTTTTTCTTCAGTCTTATCTCCCAGATATCTGCTCTGAACCGTCAGCAGATTGCCATGAACGTCATAATAGGGAATCAACAGGGAAGGACCATCAAAAAACTTTCCACCAAAGCGATAGCCGGCAATGGAGAAATCTGTGCTCACCACTCTACACCAATAGATATATTCCGGGCGCAACTTTCTCTGATAGAACAGGAAATCCCTAGCTTTATCTGTCAGTTTCTTACCCATGAGCATACGCATCAGATAATCTACGTCAGGCTTATGCTGAAACTCGCCTCTGAGATTGAGTCTGTCCGTATCACATTCAGATTTTCTATGCCCAGCAACAGCTTTATCCCGATGAAGCACCTCCTTACGGTTTCCCGCAGAATGATTACCGGCGCTGATATTGAATCTTCTGCACAGCCATTGGCAAGCCTCCGAAAAAGAGAGATTCTCCCGTTTCATCACCAGGTCGATATTATCTCCACCCCACCCGCATGCAAAGCAATGACAAGTGTTGGTGGAAGTCCAGAAATGCAAACTCGGATGGGTATCATTATGACTGATACAAAGGGCATTATGATACCGTAAACCCATTCCCAATTCATCAGCAACCTCCAGGATGCTGATAGTTCTAAGTTTAGAGAGCGTATTTGAATCTATATATTCTGCCATCTTCTAATTGTCTTTTTTAGTATTACCATCCCCCATAGTGCCTTTCTGCTGCGTCTTTCTAAGCACCTTTCTATCCTCGCCCTTTGCTGGTTTTTCGAGCCATCCCCATCTGCGCCAGTTGCACACCATGTTGCGGGCAGGCGTCTTGAGCCCCTTCTGCTTCAGAAATTCCTCCAGGAACTGATAAGAGAATTCTTGTGGCAACTCGCTGAAATAGTCTACAGTATGATAAGGCTCTCCTTCGCCCTCGGCAGAAATCTGCTCAAAAGCCTTGCCCCACCGCTGCAACATATTCTGCAAGATGCGGTCGGCACAAGCCAGATAGGTCTGCCTAACCAGTTTCCGGATTTCCTTCTCGCTCTTCTTCCCTTCCACTTTGTAAAGCACTTGCATGAGGGCAGCGATGCGGAAGGCTGAAACCGAACTGCGCTTGTAGAAGACATCCATCGACTTGGACATGGTTTTCACCACCTGCTGGCGGCAGTCGTTACACCATTTTACCACCGTCTTGTAGAGCCAGCTCATATCTTCCTCTATCTCCTGATGGAATTTTCCATCTTCCTCATAGCACAACCCGAAGAGCTTATCCAATGTATTCTCCAGCTCATTACGCTGCATATCGGTTAACGCCTGAAACTGTGGCGGATTGTCGCCCAGATGACTGATGAGCGGGCATAAGATGGTTCGGGTTACAGCACCACCCTCAATGGAAGCCTTGTTCATATATCTGCTCACCGCACTCTGAGTGCCGCAGAAAACGAACGACAGCAAGGCATCTACCATGGCACTATAGCTGGATTCGCTCATGAAATCCTGACCATAGACGCTGCCCAGATCGTATGCCGTCTTGATAACCTGCGAGAGGTCAGCAAACTGGCGCTTGGCAGAATGCACGATGGCAGAAATCTCATCGGCAAATTCGAAGAGCGTCTTCGGAGCACCATAGAGCTTGACGGCTGCATCGCATCGCTTGATAAACATGGTGAGCGATACGGTTTCGGGCAGGATGGTGATGTCGGTCTTCGGTTCGGGTGGCAGCTTGCCATCCTTCTTGCCCTGGCGTCGCTTCAGGGCAGCATACTCCTGCTCCTTGGCTCTCATTTCGCTGTCGCGCTCGATGAAAGGTTTCATCAGGGTACGCATGATGTATCTGGCAAACGACTTTCCGCTCGACTGCTCGCCCTCTACGATGACCTGCAGCACGATGGCCGATTTTTCTCCCTGATTATCATACACATACTGTATTCTGACACGTGTAAGATAAACACTGAGCATGGCTGCAGCCACCACCAGCGTAGGATACTTGAGGTCAGAAGGCGAAGTGATCATCCATTCTCTGATGCCCGACGGATAATCCTTATCGGCAATCAGATGATGCATGGGCATCTCTTCATTCTCTTCAGCCTGTTCAGCCAGCTTTTTTCCTATCAACCCAGATGATACCTTGTTATTGATTCCGCCCTTGGTATCCTCAGGCTTTGCCACTGGATTAGTCTGAGACGCTTCCTGTGGAGGTATTTTCTTTCCTTTTTCCATAATCCCAATCATTGATTATTTCTGTATGCAAAAGTAAGGAAAAAAAGCCTCCCCGGCAATAGGCGTCCTGCCGGTTCGCCTCCTACTAAGCCTCATCGCCGGCAACTAAGCCTTCCGCTAAGCCTCGGGCTCATCTGAAGGCATAAAAAAAGCACTCTTTGCTTGCAAACGAAGCAAAAAGTGCTGATACTGTATTATTTCTAAAAAATCTTCTGTTCAGATATGTTCCTATTCTTTTATATTATCACCCCCACTGACATAAGAAAGAACCAAACGGCGAACCACGGCATGAATGTCTTCATTAGGGAACTTCTGACGATATTTCTCCGTAAGGTCTTCACAGAAATACATCTTGCTATGAACCGTAGAAGAAGGAATATTTTGATTCATAAACACATCGTATGTTGCAACAGGCTTGCCATCCTTTGTGTCGACAGGCACAATATTCTCCTTATACCAACCTTGTCCAGATGCGGCAGGGAACAATCTATAATTGTCCTTACTCTCCACTTCACCAGCGTTGCGCAGTATATATCCGTCAGCAGACTTATCGTCCTCAGGATTCACCGCATATAGCATAAATAAAGGAGAAAGCGACGAGTGTCTTTTTATGATAAACTGATATTTCTTGCTTCCTCCAAAAGGAGGGTTTGCCTTCAAATCCTGCTCTATATCCTCACGAATTTGTGGCGCATCCACCACAAACTCTACTTCGCCAGTATAATTGACGACAGTTTTCGATGACCATGGATTTATCTGAATAACTTCACCATTGTCATTGCTGTTGTCACACGCACAAAAAGCCAAGACTACCAACAGTAGTAAGACTGATTTTTTTACAAAATACTTCATATCCAAATTTGTTTATCAAACCTATTTTATTGTTAAACGTAGAATATGCCTAAAACTTGCTCTATTTTACGTTTTTAACATTCCATCTAAAACTTGCCAACACTCACAAGAAGCAATCATTTCCCCGCTTCCTACTGTCCCTTACGGTAGATGGAAACAAAACGGTTAGCGATATTGATGAGTTTCTGCCGGGCATTAGGATCACTTACATCATCAAAACTCCAGTTGGGAAATTCGCCACGCATCTTGGAGAAACGCTTGGAGATGGCACTGGCATTGGTCAGGTCGGAAGGCATGCCAAGCTGCTCTGTAAGATACTTGCAGAAAGATGCGCCATTATCAAATTTGCCTTCAAAATCGTTGATATCAGAGAGCGCCTCCATAATCAGGGCATAGTCTTTCTTCAAAGGAATAGCCTTCTCGTCTATCATCTTCTGCAAGGCTCGCTTTACTCTTTCTCCCTGGCTCAAGTCGCCCCATTTCTTCTCATTATCTTCTTCCGTTTTTTCCAGCTCATCATTTTCCTGATGCTCATCGTCTGTCACTTCCAATTCCAATGTCCTCTTCTGTTCGGGCTCGAATCCGTGCAGATAATCTTCATCATTGTTCTGGCGCATCAGTTCATTGATCTGAGATGAAACGAAGAAACCATCCTCGCCATAATAACCGATATTGGCTGCCAGCTGTTCAACCACATCCCGGTTCTTCACGACTGCTCCGAGGCACCGCTGTGAAAACTCCTGAGTTACGTAGCCTCTCCATTGCCCCATAATCATTGAGCAAAATTGAAACACTTTCGACTCCAAAGGCATCATCTGAAGTATCACAGCTGCCATATACAGGATGACAAATACGATTCTCTGCCGCTCTTCCTGAGCTGTAGCATACTCATCCTCGTCAACATAGTTTTTCTCATATTGCCCTATTCCTTCCACAAAGGCAAGGCGGCTCTCGGTATCGGTATGCGAAAACATCATTTTGTCTACGATGCAGAACACCTCATAAAAAACATCCTCGCATGAACATCTGGACGTAGGAAACCACGTCTTGTCATTGAAGATATCATGGGTGATGGCTCTGAAAACCTGATAAATCATGTGTTGCGAGAAAGATTTATCTACCATCTGTCTGGTCTTCATCTTAAATAACCTCATCGTCGTAACCATTTAAATCATCAAGAATCACATCAAGAGAATTGATCAAAGCAAACCGAGAATCTCCATGACAATCGCAACAGACAGCATCTCCATTAACCAGAGCAACAATCTCAACATCGGAGATTTTCACCTTGGTTCGTTTCAGCGAACGGGAAGAGGTGCACGGACCTTTCCAATAATATACCTTGATGCCGTAATCTTCCTTGCTGCACAGGTTCACCATCAAGGCAATGTCTCTGTTTGCCTTGTCTAAGTGCAACTGCTTACCTTTATCTGTACCAAATTTTACCTCATACATACTGGCATTGAGACACTCCATTAATGACTGCTGCATCTGTAATTGCATGACAAAGGAATATGGCGCATCGCTGAGAGACTGATGGCGAGGAAAAGAAAACACCACAGCCCTTGGCCTGCAGCCAGCCTTGATTCTTTCAGCCACGGCATCAAAGAAATCACCAGGTGGCAACTTGGCAGAAATCACCATATTCCAGCCATATTGATTCGCCACCCTGTTGATATTATCACGCAGAAGAGCCACCACCTTGTCCTGCCCCCTTTTGCCACCGAAGATTCTAGATTCTTCCACAAAAAGGAAACCTCTGTTGGGGCGATTATCAATGATTACCTTACAGAAAGGCTGGTTGTGAATTTCATTCTCCTTAAAGTTACTCCAATAAAATTCTTTTTTGTCTGCGCATACATCCAGCACAGCCACACCTTCGCGAAATCCCAATATTCGGTTGTCGTGAATAACGTCTTCCTCATTCTTCCGTGATTCCACCAAAGTCATTTTCTTGCTTTTCAGCAAACTGTCCATTACCTTCTCGAAACCAGTCTGACATTCCTGATATTTTTCAGGCGATGACATTTCGAGAAAATCCAAGGGTAGAGTACCCTCGATACTTGAAAGATTCCGGCTTTTGCAGAAATCATACTTGAAGACAACAAAAGAAGTCTTTTCTGTGCTGTTTTTAGTTCGTCCAGTCATTAGCTTCTGGTTTAAATTATACCATGAAAGTTATTTTCCATAGCAACTACAAAAGTAACACTTTTTCCCCGAATAAACAAATAAATTCTAAATTATTTTTACCAAATTGTCTTTTTTCATAAAACCATCAAAACAAAATGTGAATGTGAATGTGAATTTGAAATGTAAATCAATGTATCGGGTTGTTCCATCCATTCCTTTAATTGGATATTGTGAATGAAATTCAGTCCTCGCGCGCGTACCTTATTATATGTATAATATGAACCTTTTATAATGGCTACTATTACTTAAACACGATTATACGCTTCTCCTTCAGGTAACATTGAAAAACATTTCAAATTCACATTCACATTCACATTTTTGCCTTTCCTTCTATCCACCAGCTAACCCACATAGCAAGTAACTGTGCGCCCGATGCCCCCAAAACTGCGTGGCGACGCACCGCCAGCCACGTCCCGACGCAGATGGCGATACGTCGGGACGTAGCGCCGACTGCATCGGGACGCAGTTGGAAAGGCAAAACATGCTATATAATGTTAACGAATTTAACATTTAATTTAATGGCCATTAAATTAATGGCGGTTAAATAAGGCGGAAGAGAATGGGATATGAGGGAGGAATGCACGTGATTCGGGACAAGGATGCACGTGATTCGGGACAACTATTGTTTTTCAGAGAAAAATGTTGTATCTTTGCATTGTCATTCAAAGATAAGCTGAATTAACCACTAAAAAAAAAACTGATTGTTGAACCATTAAAAAAAAGAAAGGAAAAAGAAAATGAAAAAGGAAGTTTGGAAAACTATCTTGCAGGTGATTATCGCTGTACTTACTGCCGTAGGCACCACGCTCGGCGTTACCAGCTGCATGTAGACTGATTTGTTTAACCATTAAAAAAACGATTTGAATTATGGGTATTAAAGTAAAAGCAATTGAGCGCAACGTAGCGTTCGAAAAAGGTAAGCAAAAGTGGGCATTCGTGATGCAGGCTGAACTCTACAGCCAACTCAACGCCACGAAGGTGATAGAAGAAGCTGCCGTTCGCAGCGGATTGCCTAAGGCGGTGATCAACGCCGGATGGTCGGCCATAGGCGAAGTGATTGCTGCATGGGCCACCGAGGGCCACAGCGTGGCTGTGCCAGGACTGGGCAGCCTCCGATTCGGTCTTAACTCTACCGCCGTAGAGGATGTGAACAAGGTGAGCGCCAACCTCATCACCCGCCGATACATCATCTTCGTGCCTAACACCGACATCAAGAAGGAACTCGAAGAGACTTCCGTCAACATCACCTGCTACGACCGAAACGGCAAGGTGGTGAAGCAGGTTACCTCTACCGATACGCCTCCTACTACCCCATCCGGAGGCGATAATCCATCCGGAGGCGATAATCCATCCGGAGGCGACACCCCATCGGGCGGCGATTCTACTGGCGGAACCGGAAGCGAAACCGGCGGCGATGGACTTGAATAGAAGGTGCTGAGCCTGAAAAAGTAAAACCCTCCCCAGGTCTTAAAAAGTCCTAGGGAGGGTAAACTTTGTCTGGCAATTTAGATAGAAGGCAATTTACCAGACATCCCGAACACAACATGCTAACCCACACATAACCCCTTCGAAATCAGCATGTCGCTAACAATCCTTTGTGCCTCAAATAAATAATACTTTTTTCAAACTAAATTGAATCCTAGCCTCACGGCTAAAACGTATATAATGTTCTTACCTTATTTCAAAACATGATGGTAACATATTCTGCAGCGATATCAACCAGCTTCTTGCGGCGGGCTACACCTATTATATAATGAGCCTCCTTCGCCGAACAGTGGAAGTATTTCTTCACAGCTGTTACCAGTTCTTCCTTGCTTATCGAGCCTACACCCTTAGGATAAGCCTTGCGGATAGCCTTCTCGATGTCTGCCATCTTATATTCATGGTGGCGCTTGTGGAAGTACTGCGATACAATGATAGAGAGAACTATCACGAGCAGGATGATAATAAATACTACAGACTTGTTCATTTCCTTATCTCCTTTTAATTGATTAGACATATCAGGTTCGCTGAATCACCCTTCCGGGTGCTCCAAGTTTTCGGCATCACCGATAGCCGTTATCGGTAAATCCTCTGCAAATATAGCATTTTTTCTTGAAACAACAACATTTTTCGGCATTTTTTTCACTATTTCTGCAAAAAAACTTGCTAAATACAAAAAAAACACGTATTTTTGCAAGAAAATAATCCTTAAGACAGAAAGATAATGCAAGAAACTGTAAAGAAAGTATTGAATGGCGATTTTAATCGCAAGAAAGCATTGCTGTTTCTTATAACGGCTCTGCTTACCGTTATCGTCTGGAACCTGCCCATCGACAGCTTCGGCATCGACGGGCTCACCATCGTGCAGCAGCGCGTCATCGCCATCTTCGTCATGGCCGTGATGCTCTGGCTCACCGAGGCCATACCGGCATGGGCAACCAGCGTAGTGATCATCTTCGTGCTGCTGTTCTTCGTCAGCGACTCCGCCTTCAAGATTATGCAAGGCTCGGAGGCTGAGATGGGCAAGCTGCTCGACTATCAGGGTGTGATGGCGTGCTTCGCCGACCCTACCATCATCCTCTTCCTGGGCGGTTTCGTACTCGCCATAGCCGCTACCAAGAGCGGACTCGACGTGATGATGGCGAAGGCCCTGATTGCGCCATTCGGCAAGCGTTCTGAGAACGTGCTGCTGGGTTTCATGCTCATCACCGGCATCTTCTCGATGTTCATTTCAAATACAGCCACCGCCGCCATGATGCTCACCTTCCTCACACCGGTGTTCAAATCATTGCCGCCTTCGGGCAAGGGTCGCGTGGCGCTCACCATGGCCATTCCTATCGGAGCCAACCTGGGCGGTATGGGAACCCCTATCGGAACCCCTCCTAACGCCTTCGCCTTCAAGGTATTGAACGACCCTACGGGACTCAACCTGGGTCTCAGCTTCGGCGACTGGATGCTGATCATGGCCCCTATGGTGCTCATCATGCTCGTGATGGCATGGGTCATCATCCGCAAGATGTTCCCGTTCTCTGCCAAGACCATCGAGCTCAACATCGAGGGCAACATGCAGCACAACTGGCGCACCACGGTAGTGGCCGTCACCTTCCTTGCAACCATCGTGCTCTGGGTATTCGGCAAGCAGCTGGGCATCAACGCCAACACCGTGGCCATGCTCCCTATCGCCATATTCGCCCTTACGGGAGTGGTTACAGCCAAGGACCTGAAGGAGATTGACTGGGCTGTCATCTGGATGGTGGCAGGCGGATTCGCCCTCGGATTGGCGATGAACGGCACCGGTCTTGCCGAGGCAGCCGTAAAGAGCATTCCGTTTGCAGAATTCAATCCGCTGGTCATCATGATTGTATCCGGACTGGTATGCTTCATCCTGAGTAACTTCATCTCCAACACCGCCACCGCCGCCCTGCTCATCCCTATCCTTACGGTGGTATGCGCCGGCATGGGCGATAAGCTCAACACCATCGGCGGCACCTCTACCATCCTCATCGGAGTAGCGGTATCGGCCAGCTGCGCCATGTCGCTGCCTATCTCAACCCCTCCTAACGCCATCGCCTACTCTACCGGCCTCATCCAGCAGACCGACATGGTGAAGGCAGGAATCACGGTGGGCATCCTGAGCATGATAGTGGGCTACGCCGTGCTCATCACCTTCTGCAAGATGGGTGTGCTCTAGAGGGGCATCATCTGCGAAAATACACATTATTATATATATAAAGGAATGAAAAAGATTGTTATAGGAATCGACGTAGGCATCTCTACGACCAAGATTGTGGGCATCGATGAAAGCGGCGTGGTGGTAAGCCCCATCCGCATCAAGGCCACCGACCCTATCACCTCGCTCTACGGAGCCTTCGGCAAGTATCTTCACGACAACAAGATTGCGCTGAGCGATGTAGAACAGGTGATGCTCACAGGCGTAGGTTCTGCCTATATCGACGAGCCCATCTACGGACTGCCTACCTCGAAGAGCGAGGAATTCGTGGCCGACGGACTGGGCGCCCGATACGAGAGCAAGCTCGACCGCATGATCGTGGTGAGCATGGGAACCGGTACATCGCTCGTAAAATGCGATGACAACGAGATAAGGCACATCGGAGGCATCGGCATAGGCGGCGGAACCCTGGCAGGACTGAGCCGCATCATGCTCAAGACCGACGACATCAAGCAGATTATCAACCTCGCCAAGGACGGCGACGTGAGCAAGATAAACCTGCTGATAGGCGACATCAGCGCCAAGCCTCTGCCCGGACTCCCGATGAACGCCACCGCATCGCTCTTCAGCAACGCCAAGGCCAACGCTTCGCGCGAAGACATCGCCATGGGACTCATCTGGATGGTGCTGCAGTCGATAGGTTCGGCTACCATCCTCTCATCGCTCGAATCGGGCATCAAGGATTTCGTGCTCATCGGCAACCTCACCCTGCTGCCGCAATGCCGCGAGGTGTTCCCAGCCATGGAGAAACTCTACGGAGTGAGGTTCAGAATACCGAAATACTCGGAATTCTGCACCGCCATCGGAGCTGCGCTCGACTATAAGCGACAAACAAAATAATCACCCCCGAATCGCCGCAATGCCCTATACACGGGCGTTGCGGCGATTTGCTTTCTCCATCCTGTCACAAAGCACAGACAACAAGGGAAAAACGCACACAAGCGCACAAAATGCGCAACACGCTGATAGATAACAACTTAAACGTTTCGGAAAACAGAAATTTGTCAAAGTTTTCCAAAACTTTTTCGTTTCCTTCTGATTATCAGCGACTTAATATTTTTTAACTATAAAAAAGTTGTCCAAAAGTAATTACTTTCAGAAATATTTTATATCTTTGCAATGTCAAAAGGAGGTACCTATCTACCTCTTCAAGTCATAATGACTTAATACTAAGTAATTTAAACATTAATCATAAAAGTAATACTAAAATGATCCAGACAGTAGTAAAGCGTGACGGACGCATCGTTGGATTCAACGAACAGAAAATCATGGCAGCCATTCGCAAGGCCATGTTGCATACCGACAAGGGTGAAGATACCACTCTTATCGAGCAGATAACCGACCACATCTCTTATCGCGGCAAGAGCCAGATGAGCGTTGAGGCCATTCAGGACGCCATCGAGATGGAACTCATGAAGAGTGCCCGCAAAGATGTTGCCCAGAAGTATATCGCATACCGCAACCAGCGTAACATCGCCCGCAAGGCGAAGACACGCGACGTGTTCATGAGCATCGTCAATGCCAAGAACAACGACATCACCCGTGAAAACGCCAACATGAATGCCGACACACCAGCCGGCATGATGATGAAGTTCGCTTCAGAAACAACCAAACCATTCGTCGACGACTACCTCCTCTCAGAGGATGTACGCGACGCCGTCATGCACAACTATATACATATTCACGATAAGGACTATTACCCAACCAAGAGTCTCACCTGCGTGCAGCATCCGCTCGACGTGATTCTGAACCACGGATTCACAGCCGGTCACGGTTCAAGCCGTCCTGCCAAGCGCATCGAGACCGCAGCCGTGTTGGCTTGTATCTCTCTCGAGACCTGCCAGAACGAGATGCACGGCGGCCAGGCCATCCCAGCCTTCGACTTCTATCTGGCTCCATACGTACGCATGTCGTACCAGGAAGAGGTGAAGAACCTGGAGAAGCTGACAGGCGAAGACCTGAGCAACCTCTATGATGCGCCAATCGACGACTACATAGAGAAGCCGCTCGACGGACTGCAGGGCCGCGAACGCCTGGAGCAGCACGCCATCAACAAGACCGTGAACCGCGTGCATCAGGCGATGGAGGCATTCATCCACAACATGAACACCATCCACAGCCGCGGCGGTAACCAGGTAGTATTCTCAAGCATCAACTACGGTACCGATACCAGCGCCGAGGGCCGCTGCATCATGCGCGAAATCCTGCAGAGCACCTATCAGGGCGTAGGCAATGGCGAAACAGCCATCTTCCCTATCCAGATTTGGAAGAAGAAGAGAGGCGTAAACTATCTGCCTGAGGACAGAAACTACGACCTCTACAAGCTGGCTTGCAAGGTAACAGCCCGCCGTTTCTTCCCTAACTTCCTGAACCTCGACGCCACCTTCAACCAGAACGAGAAGTGGCGTGCTGATGATCCGGAGCGCTACAAGTGGGAGATTGCAACCATGGGCTGCCGTACCCGCGTGTTCGAAGACCGCTGGGGCGAGAAGACCAGCATCGCCCGCGGTAACCTGAGCTTCTCTACCATCAACATCGTGAAGCTCGCCATCGAGTGCATGGGCATCGAAGACGAAAAGCAGCGCATCGACATGTTCTTTGCCAAGCTCGACAATATCCTCGACATCACAGCCAAGCAGCTCGACGAGCGCTTCCAGTTCCAGAAGACGGCGATGGCCAAGCAGTTCCCTCTGCTCATGAAGTATCTCTGGGTAGGCGCAGAAAACCTGAAGCCGGAAGAGACCATCGAGAGCGTCATCAACCACGGAACCCTGGGTATCGGCTTCATCGGATTGGCAGAATGCCTGGTTGCCCTCATCGGCAAGCACCACGGCGAGAGCGAGAAGGCACAGGAGCTGGGACTGAAGATTGTTACCTACATGCGCGACCGTGCCAACGAGTTCAGCGAGCAGTATCATCACAACTACTCTATCCTGGCTACTCCAGCCGAGGGATTGAGCGGTAAGTTCACTAAGAAGGACAGAAAGCAGTTTGGCATCATCCCTGGCGTTACAGACCGCGACTATTATACCAACTCCAACCACGTGCCTGTATACTATAAGTGTACAGCCCTGAAGAAGGCTCAGATCGAGGCTCCATACCACGACCTAACCCGTGGCGGCCACATCTTCTATGTAGAGATTGACGGCGATGCTACCCACAACCCTTCAGTTATCGAGAGCGTGGTAGACATGATGGATAAGTACAACATGGGTTACGGCTCAGTAAACCACAACCGCAACCGCTGTCTCGACTGCGGCTACGAGAATGCTGACGCCCACCTCGAGGTTTGTCCTAAGTGCGGCAGCCACCACATCGACAAGCTGCAGCGCATCACCGGTTATCTGGTAGGTACTACAGACCGCTGGAACAGCGGCAAGCTTGCCGAGCTCCACGACCGAGTAACCCATATCGGAGGAGAAAAGTAAAATGATCAGCGTATTAAGCATCGTACATGATACGATGGTAGACGGTCCGGGCTTCCGCACATCCATTTATTGTGCGGGATGCCCCAACCATTGTCCGGGCTGCCATAATCCGCAGTCGTGGGACATCAGCCACGGCACGATGACCTCTACCGACGAGCTGATGAAGGAAATCATGAGCGACCCCTTCGCCAACGTCACCTTCTCGGGCGGCGACCCAATGTTTCAGGCAAAGGGCTTTGCTGAGCTGGCGCGCGCCATCAGGGAGCAGAGCAGCAAGAGCATCTGGTGCTTTACGGGCTATCTCTTCGAAAACCTTGTGAAGAATCCCGAGCAGCTGGAACTCCTCCGCCAAATCGATGTATTGGTAGACGGCCCCTTCGTACAGGCATTGCGCGATGAAGACCTCTTCTTCAGGGGCAGCAGCAACCAGCGCATCATCAACGTGCAGAAGTCGCTGAAAGAAGGAAAAGTGATAGAACTCAATCTTACAACAGAAAACCCGAATCCGGTATTGTAAATCTACATACCAGATTCGGGTTTCCCGTTTATTTTTTCATGCACGGATTACACGGATTTTCTTATCTTAAATATTTCCTATCCCTCTTAGCATCCTTCTCTTCGAGGTAGCTGATAGAACTCTGAATATAATCACGCTCCCACTCGCTCTCGTGCAATTTCTCATCGCCATAGAGCAGAAGGTCGAGATCCAGCGGAACATCTACCTTACGATAAGGACCACGGATTCTGCGTCCGCATCTCTGCTCCACACTCCGCAGCGCGGCAAGCACAGACTTCTTAGAGCAGATGGTCTCCCCCAACATCACCTGATTCAGAAACTTGTCTGAATTCTCCAGTCCGATAGGCTCAGTCCACATGCGCGGACCGAAAAGGCAGTTCTTGAACATACAACTCAGATGTTCATGCGCCTTCAACACATTCTCCTCCTGATTTCTGTTAGAGCCGATAGCTATAATTACTTTTGTACGAGTTTTCATTATTAAAATCATTATTTCTACAAAACAAGTCAGTTTCTCTCAGAAGAGACAGATACCCCCTGCATTTGTATGTCATATTTTGTGCAAAGATATTAAAAATTTTGTAATAAACCGCGATTTATCCGTTTTTTTTTATATTTTTGCAGAATGAATCATCTAAAAGCAAACATTTTAGGGCTCGCTCTGCTCTGCTGCCTCCCGATGGGCGCACAGCTGAAGTGGAACCAGGCCTATCAGACATATATCAACCAGTATAAGGATCTTGCCATCGAGCAGATGCTCCGTTACCGCATTCCAGCCAGCATCACCCTAGCACAGGGACTGTTTGAGAGTGCGGCAGGAAGGAGCGACCTCGTACGCCAGGGCAACAACCACTTCGGCATCAAATGTCACAACTGGACGGGACCCACCCAGTACCACGACGATGATGCCCGGGGCGAATGCTTCCGCGTATACCAGGACGCAAGAGACAGCTACGAAGACCACAGCAAGTTTCTGGCGCGCCAGCCACGCTACGCACGCCTCTTCGAACTCTCGCAGCACGACTACAAGGGATGGGCTCGCGGACTGAAAGCCTGCGGCTACGCCACCAACCCGCAGTATGCCAGCAAGCTGATACAGATCATAGAGCTCTACAAGCTCAACCAGTATGACAAGGCCAAGCGCTACGACCGCTTCATGGCTACCCACAGCGGTACCGACCAGCCTGTAAACGCCGAAGGATTGCTGCACCCTATCCATATCTTCAACAAGAATTACTATCTCTATGCCCGCGAAGGCGACACCTTCAAGAGCATAGGCAAGGAGGTGGGCATCAGCTGGCGCAAACTGGCTCGCTACAACGAGCGCAACAAGCACGCCGTGCTGCACAAGGGCGACATCATCTATCTGAAGAAGAAACGCTCCAAGGCACCTAAGCAGTATAAGAAGCGCCCTCACGTGATACAGCCGGGCGAAAGCATGTACACCATCGCGCAGAAGTATGGCATCCGACTGGAGAAACTCTACAAGATGAACCATCTCGACCCTAACATCCCGGTAAGCGTAGGAACACGACTGAGGGTGAGATAAGTGATTGGTGATTCGGTCACTTGGTGATTCGGTGAGAAATGTGAATGTGAATGTGAATTTTAAATGAAAATACAATGAAGAGAATGATATTATCCCTCGCCACCATGGCGATGCTGATGGCGCCCGGCACAATAAAGGCGCAAAACTTTGACGACTATTTCACAGACAAGACGCTGCGGGTAGACTATACCTTTGCCGGCAACCAGAAGCAGCAGATGATAGCCGTAGACGAACTCAACGTAATGCCACGCTGGTACGGCAAACGGCAGCGACTGGCCGAACTCCCGGTAGAGGGCAACGGACAGATAACCGTACGCGACCACCGCTCGGGCAAAATCATCTACCGCAACTCCTTCTCCACCCTCTTCCAGGAATGGCTCTCCTATCCAGAGGCAGAGAAGAACACGCAGAGTTTCGAGAACGTATTCCTCGTTCCGATGCCGAAAGATACCGTAGACATCACCCTCGACCTGCGCAACAACCGCCGCGAGATAACCACCACGCTCACCCACCAGGTAGCGCCGAAAGACATTCTGATTCATCAGAAAGGCAACAAGCCTACACCATACGTCACCCTGCAGCAGGCTGCCGACACCACCCGATGCATCCACATCGCATACGTGGCTGAAGGCTATACTGATGCAGAGATGCCTGTCTTCCTGAAAGATGCGCAGGAGGCTACAGAGGCCATCTTCGCCCACGAACCTTTCAAGAGCATGAGAGACCGCTTCAACATCGTAGCCGTAAAATCGCCATCCAAGCAGAGCGGACCTAGCATCCCAGCCCAGGGCATCTGGCACGAGACCGCCCTCAGCTCTCATTTCGACACCTTCTACAGCGACCGCTACCTTACCACCCTGCATCTCAAAGACCTGCACAACTGGCTGGCAGGTACCCCTTACGAGCACATCATCGTGCTGGTAAATTCGGATAAGTATGGCGGTGGCGGCATCCTCAATTCATACAATCTCACCACCTGCCACCAGAAATGGTTCAAGCCGGTAGTAGTGCATGAGTTTGGCCATTCCTTTGCCGGACTTGCCGATGAATACGCCTACGAGCAGGAGCAGATACCGATGTATCCTCACGATGTAGAGCCTTGGGAGAAGAACATCACTACCCTTGCCGATTTCCACGGAAAATGGGAGAACATGATAGACAAGAAGACCAAGATTCCTACTCCGCTCTCAAAGAAAGAGAAGGAGGCGGTGAGCAAGGTGGGTGTTTTCGAAGGTGCCGGATACAGCCTGAAGGGCGTTTACCGCGGTGTGCAGGACTGCCGTATGCGCATCAACGAAACACCGGAATTCTGTCCGGTGTGCAAGAAGGCGCTGCAGGACCTCATCGACTTCTACACGAAATAAAGAAATCATCGCAAGTTCAGTAAATAAATCATAAAAACATTATATCTATGAAAGAGCAAAACCTAAACATCAGATACATGGTGGCTCAGCTCTCAGAGTTGAGCCAGCAGGAGCAGGAGCTCGTAAACAGGGCGAAGGCTGCCACCAGCAATGCGTATGCTAACTACAGCCACTTCTATGTGGGAGCAGCCCTGCTCTTGGGCGACGGCAGAATAGTGATTGGAGCCAACCAGGAGAACGCCGCCTTCCCGTCGGGACTCTGTGCCGAGCGCAGCGCCATCTTCGGTGCCCAGAGCAACTATCCCGACCAGCCTATCCTGACGCTCGCCATTGCTGCGAGAAACGAGAATGGCTTCCTCAAGTCGCCTATCTCGCCATGCGGAGCCTGCCGCCAGGTGATTCTGGAGATGGAAGACCGCTACCAGCGCCCCGTACGCATCCTGCTTTATGGCGAGAACGGCATCTACTGCTTCGACAGCATCAAAGACCTTCTCCCCTTCTGCTTCGTAGATTCGAACATGAAGGAATAAGATTCGTAGATTCGAACATGAAGGAATAAGAAAGGTAAAGAACAAAAGTTCTAGAAGCAGCACGCCCTGAAAGGGCAGAAGCTCCTAGCCCAGGGCAACGCCCTGGGTGTAATAGCAATCAGCAAGTCGCCCTGTAAGGGCAAAAGCTTTATTAATTCCGGTATTTTAAAGCTTTTGCCCTTACAGGGCGACAGGTTTGCGTCCGTAATTACCCAGGGCGATGCCCTGGGCTAGGAGCTTCTGCCCTTTCAGGGCGTGTGGCGAAAAAATTCGAAAATTCAGTCATTATTTCGCCTTATAATCATTATTCCTCCCTATATTCAAAGCATCCTGCGGCAGGCTGCTCTTTCTTTCTCGGCAAACCATCACGGTCGGTTGCAGGCAGGGTTTCGGCATCTGCCTTTCCTATTGCTGCCGACTCCTTGCGCAGATGGAAATCATACTTCAGATTATCGGTGTCGAAAAGCCGGAAATGCTTTTCGGCAAACACCGTCGTATCCTTGATGTCCTCATAAACCACATGGGTGAACTTCAGACTGTCGTCGGTCTCCATCTTCTCCGTGCGCAACACACAATGGTCGAAGAGGAAATTGAAGTCATCCCCCTCTTTCGGAGTCGACCAGACCACCTCATCATCATGATAACCCGTTACGAGCGAATTTCTCACCTCGAAACGAGGCAGCGGAGAGGCAAAACCGATGGCAGACTCGCGGCGCCCGTCAAACGGATAGAACTGGGCTATGGTGCAGCCGTTTACCTCAACATCGCCACCCTCAACATAGAGCGGATGGTTCAGACAGTTGGTTATCTGCGAGTTAAGAATCTGCACCTTGGCAGAATCAATCCTCACACCGTAGCCCTGACTGTTATGAATCGTAGCATTCTCGATGAGCAGTTTCTGCTTCGTAGCATCGCCCGGTTCTATCATCACAGCATCGTAAGCACTATGAATATCAGCAAACGAAATTCTGCAGTCATGAGCCGAAGACATCAGTCTGATTCCCTGCCATTGTCCCGGTGTGCGGTCATAAGGCAGATAATCGAACATGTGGTCCAAGCGGTCGCCCCGCATCACCACTTCCCTGTCCTTTTCGCCCTCAATCTTCAGCGAACCGAACACCTGCAAACCCGCATTCTCGTGGAAATAGAGCTGGGTGCCCGGAGCAATGGTCAGCGTAGCCGCCTCATCAACCCTGATGCCGCCATAAACCACTACCGGCAGCGTGCTCTCCAGAAGCTTATCTTCCTTCACCTCAAGCGAATTGAGTTTCATCGCATCCCATGAAAACGCCCTCAGGTTCACCTTCTGCTCCACGCCACTTTCCAGCGCAAACACCAGGTTGTCGCTCACCAGCTGCGGCTCTTCGCTGTTCTGCATCGCCGAAGTCAGTTCTACGAACACACGTATGCTGTCACCCTTCCTGATCTCCACATTCTGCGTCTGGAATCCCGCTTCGGTGCCCAGATAAGAGCCGTCAACATTCACCCGGTAGCCCTTCTGGTTACCATTTTCCAGACGCACCGACTGGCAGCGCAGAGCCTTGCCCGTACGGTTGTAAACCCAGAAGCTTCGGGTAGGCGTAGGCACATTCGAGAAGGTGGTATCCATCTTCAGCGTATCTACCGAAAACGAGAGCACATCTCCCCTCGACGTTGAGAAACTCTCATCGTCGGCACAACTGGCAAGCAGGGCGCTCATCGCCATCCCTACACCCATTATATACAAAAATCCCTTTTTCCGTTTCATATCTATAAAAACGGAAAAAGGGAAATATTATTGTATCTTTCTCTACATAAACAAAGCAAAGATGGATGAACCGACAACCGTCATCACACCGCAAACCACGATGCTCAGACTGCTCATGGCACCCTCTATGGTACCCATTTCCATCGCCTTTGCCGTACCCAGCGCATGGGAAGAACAGCCGATGGCAATACCTTTGGCAATAGGCTCCTTGATGGAGAGAAGCTTCAGGAATTTCTCGGCGAAGATGTTGCCCAGCACACCCGTTACGATGATGACAACCACCGAAACCGAAACATGACCGCCCAACTCCTCGGAAACTCCGATACCGATGGCGGTAGTGATGCTCTTAGGCAGGAAGGTAACGTAGGACGCATGGTCGAAATGGAAGATGAGGGCGAGAATGAGCACGGAGCAGAGACTCGCCAAAACGCCCGAAACAATGCCGATCATCACAGCCCGATAATTCTTCTTCAGGAGCTCAACCTGCTGATAAAGTGGCACAGCCAGACAGATGGTGGCTGGTGTGAGCAGATAGCTGATACTGTTGGCGCCAGCCGAATAGGTCTTGTAATCTACGCCCGTAATCAGGAGCGTGATGATGACGAGGATAATGGAGATGAGCAGCGGGTTCATCAGCGACCATCCCGTCTTCAGCTTCAGCAGCATGCCTATGCCGTAGGCTGCCAGACTGATGAGAACGCCGAAGAAAACCGAATCCTGGAACAACTGGTTCATTTCTTCGCCTCCTTTCCTTTTCTGATTACCAACTGCGTAATCCAGCCCGAAGCACCCATCACGACGAAGGTGCTGACCACCGTAACTACGATATACTGGAACCATGCATTGCCGATATCCTGCCAGGAATCAATCAGTCCTACGGCAGCCGGAATAAACATAACGGGCATGATGGCAATGAGGAAACTGCTGGTTTCGCGGATATGCTTCACCTTGATCAGTTTTGTTTCCAGCGCAATAAAGAGCAGGATAATGCCATAGATGCTTGCCGGAATAGGCAATGGCAGCAAAAAATGGAGCAATTCCCCAGCAAAGGAGAACGCTATGATTATCAAAAATTGAATTAAAAACTTCATGTTGATCTACTTTAAATTTATATCAAGCTAACGTACTGCTCAATGAGGCTTGCCGTCTCTTCTACGCCCAGGCGCACAGTATCCAGACAGATGTCGTAATCATCGGCATTTCCCCAGGTAAGGTCTGTATAATACTTATGATAAGCCACTCTGCAATCCTCGGTGTGCTCCACAAACTCCTCAGCCTCCTCATACGAAAAGCCCTTCTCCTCCTGAATTCCCTTGATGCGAGCCTCCAGATTGCCGCTCAGGAAAACAGAAATCAGGTCTTTGCGCTCGCGGAAGATATAGTTGCCGCAACGGCCGATGATGATACAGTCTTCATCGCCTATCATATCGGCAAGTGTACGGAGCGGTTTTTCTGTCAGCGCCCTCTGCGTTTCGCCAAGCGACGACATCGAGAAGAGCAGTTCATCTACCGGCCGCTCATCGAAGAAAGCCTCCATCTCGTCGAGCACTCCTCTCTGTTCAGCCATTTCCATCAAATTCTTACGGGTATAAAAAGGAATACCATACTTTTCGGCGAGCAGCTTGCCCACGCGAATAGCGCCACATCCACACTGGCGCGCTATCGTTATAATCATGATTCTATAAAATTAAAACGTATATAATAATTACTCAGTTCCGTTATCCCCCTCCAGCCCATCCAGAGCGGGAGTTTTATATAGCAAAAAAGCTAAGAAGATTTGACTCTTCTTAGCTTTCTTGTGTCGGGGCGACAGGATTCGAACCTGCGACCACCTGTTCCCAAAACAGGAGCGCTACCGGGCTGCGCTACACCCCGCTTGTGCTTTGCTAAAGGTTTGAGTGAGAGAAAAAAGAGTCGGGGCGACAGGATTCGAACCTGCGACCACCTGTTCCCAAAACAGGAGCGCTACCGGGCTGCGCTACACCCCGCTTACTCATCTCTACGACACCTCTTAAGCATTGCCTTAAGCATCATTTCTGAATTGCGAGTGCAAAGGTACTACATTTTTTCGATTCCACCAAATTTTTCCCTAACTTTTTTCAAAAAAATATGCATTTAAATGTAAAATGGCTGGGAAACAGGCAAAAAATAAGGGCAACCCCTATCCGGAATTGCCCTTATACCTTATTATATATATAGAACTTTCGCAAGTTTTGCACCACACGCCCTGAAAGGGCAGAAGCTCCTAGCCCAGGGCATCGCCCTGGGTTATTACGGGCGCTAGCCTATCGCCCTGTAAGGGCAAAAGCTTTAAAACTCCAGGCAAAACATAAAGCTTTTGCCCTTACAGGGCGCCTTGCTGATTGCCATTATACCCAGGGCGATGCCCTGGGCTAGGAGCTTTTGGGCCTTCAGCCCGTACTTGAACCACATGCAAAAGTTCTGTTATATATAGTAGCGGCAAAGAACCGCAACCATACTTGCTGAACTCTTAAATCAGAAACCGACTGCCCGAATCTGTCAAACCGAGAAGACCGGCAAATCTGATTTTACTTGATGATTCCCTCTTCTACGAAAATCTTCTTCAAGATCTGGACAGCCTGCTCAACCTGCTCTCTTGTATGAGTAGCCATGAGTGCGAAACGTACCAATGTATCCTGAGGAGCACAAGCTGGAGGAATAACAGGGTTGATGAACACACCTGCATCGTAAGCCATCTTGGTAACAACGAATGTCTTCTCAGCATCGCGTACGTAGAGAGGAATGATAGGACTCTCTGTCTCGCCAATCTCGAAACCTTCCTCGCGGAAACGCTTCAAGGCATAGTTGGTTACATCCCAGAGATTCTCGAAACGCTCTGGCTCATTCTGAATGATGTGGAGAGCCTCGAGAGCTGCTGCTGTGGCAGCTGGAGTGTTAGAGGCGCTGAAGATGTATGTACGGCAGTTGTGACGGAGGAAGTTGATTGTATCCTTGTCTGATGCGATGAAACCGCCGATAGAAGCCAGACTCTTAGAGAATGTACCCATGATGAGGTCTACCTCGTCGGTCAGACCGAAGTGGTCGCATACACCACGACCCTGCTTGCCGAATACGCCAAGACCATGAGCCTCATCTACCATGATAGAGCAGTTGTACTTATGCTTGAGCTTTACAATCTCAGGCAAGTTAGCCAGGTCGCCCTCCATAGAGAACACACCGTCAACAACGATGAGCTTGATAGCCTCCTGAGGGAGCTTAGAGAGCACGCGCTCCAAATCTTCCATATCGTTGTGCTTGTAGTGAAGCTGGGTAGCGAATGAGAGGCGGCGGCCATCTACGATACTTGCGTGGTCGCGGTCATCGCAGATAATATAGTCGTTACGACCTACTACGCAAGCCAAGACACCCTGGTTTACAGAGAATCCAGTAGAGAAACACAAAGTTTCATCCTTGCCCATAAACTCAGCAAGCTCCTTTTCGAACTGCACGTGCAAATCGAGCGTACCATTGAGGAAACGGCTTCCTGCACAACCAGAACCATACTTGTCGAGCGCAGCCTTTGCTGCATCAATAACACGCTGGTCATTAGTCAAACCCTGATAAGCATTAGAACCGAACATCAGGATTTTATGACCATCGATGTCGGTTACCTCTGTCATCTGCTTACTTGTGATCTCGCGGAAATATGGATACACACCGGCAGCCATATACTTCTGAGGTTCACGATAATTCTTGTATCTTTCTTGTAATTGTCCCATTATTAATAGGTGTACTTTATTTTCTTTTTTTATACTTTTCTAACTTTCAGGGTGCAAAGATACAAAAAAGAACTCAATAAACGGCTTTTTTTATAAGAAAGTTTACTTTTATAGTTTTTTTAATCGATATTTCTTGTTATTTTGGGTATTTTTATTACTTTTGCAACCTAAATTTTACAAACTCTTGACTATATAATGAAGAAAAAGATACTTTTCATCATGAATCCGATTTCAGGAACAGCCAGCAAAGCGGCAGTTCCCAGTCTGATAGATTCTGTTTTGGATAAAGAGCTTTTTGAGTACGAGATAAGAATGACTGAAAGAGCTGGGCACGCTTCGGAAATTGCTACCGAAGCGAAGAACAACCATGTAGATGTGGTTGTGGCGGTTGGTGGTGACGGAACCGTCAACGAGGTGGCCCGCTCACTGGTTCACTCCGATACTGCCCTCGGCATTCTGCCTTGCGGTTCGGGCAACGGACTGGCAAGACATCTGCTGCTCCCGATGAACCTGAAGAAATGCATAGAGGTCATCAACCAATGCCAGATTAGAGATCTGGATTATGGTGTCATCAACGACCACCCGTTCTTCTGCACCTGCGGCATGGGCTTTGACGCTTTCGTCAGCATGAAGTTTGCCGAGAGCGGCAAGCGTGGTCCTATCACTTATGCTGAAAATATCCTGCGCGAGGGATTGAAGTATAAGCCTGAGACTTACACGCTGGAGGACGAGACCGGCACCAAACAGTATAAGGCGTTCCTCATTTCCTGTGCCAACGCATCTCAGTATGGCAACAATGCCTATATTGCCCCTCAAGCATCCATGAGCGATGGTCTGATGGATGTCGTCATCATGGAACCATTCGATGTAATCGAGGCGCCTCAGGTAAGTTTTGACATGTTCAACAAGACGTTGGACAAGAATTCGAAGATCAAGTCGTTCCGCTGCAAGAAGCTCCATATCACCCGCAGTCAGCCAGGCGTAATCCATTATGATGGCGACCCTGTGATGACGGGTGCAGAGATTGATGTTCACCTGGAAGAAAAGGGAATCAAGATGGTGGTGAACCCATTTGCCAACAAGAACGACCGCAAGCCGAACATGATTCAGTCTGCCTTTGCCGATTTCTTCAACGACTTCAATGCCGTGCGCGATGATATTCATAAAGACATCCAGCGCCAGAGCAAAAGAGTAGAAGCCATCAGCAAACTGGTACAGAAGAAGCTGAACCTTTGAGGGAATGTTGAGTGTTGAATGTTGAATGTTGAATTTAGAGGGAGTGTTGAATGTTGAGTGTTGAGTGTTGAGTGTTGAATGAAATGTTCTGAAGTATCGCAAGTAAGCTCAGTTAATCATTAAACCCTATCCATTCAACATTCAACATTCAACACTCAACATTCCCCTATCCATTCAACACTCCTAGAAAAGGTAAAATTCTTCCGTTATTTTCCTATACCATTCCGAGCGGTTTCCCTGCGAATCCATCATCGTTTCAACATGCTCTTCATAAGGCGAAATGCGATGCTTGGCAAAACTCAGCATAAAGCGCTTGGGCTGCTTGCGCTCTACCGTCTTTACACCACATTTCCGTATAAGATAAAAACCTAATATACAAGACTCTGCAACAAACTGTTCCACTACTTCTACGGGAACAATTGCAGAGAAAATACCGTCATCAGAAAGCAGCCGTTTTACACCCGCAAACAAATCGCGGAACGGAAGACTGTCTGTATGTCTCGCCATCGTCCTCTTACTGTCCGGATTTTTCAAGCTATCTACAAAGAACGGAGGATTGCTCACTATCGCATCAAAAACACCGGCAGCCTTCAAACCTTCTGCAGTTTTCAAAGCTTCAGCAGCTTCCGAAGCTCCCCCGAAATCCTGCAGTCTGCAGCATTCTATTTCCACCCTGTCGCGAAACGGACTTGCCATCACATTCTCCCTCGCCTGTCCGCAGGCATCAGCATCCATATCAATCCCCACTACCTCAGCTTCAGGAAAACGCTGCGCCATCATGAGCGAAATCAGTCCCGTTCCGGAACCAATGTCCAGAATCCGCATGCCACCTTGCGCCCATGCACCCAGCAAAACACCGTCAGTTCCCACTTTCATGGCACAACGGTCTTGCTCTATCTCAAACTGTTTAAATCGAAAATTACCCATAAATTCTTCTGTCCCTTTACAGAAGAAAACGAATGCGCCGCCAATTTATTTTATCGCAAGCAGCAGAAATTGCCACTTCCACCTGCAAAAGCAGCTACTTACATCTATAAAAACGGGTACTGATATATAGAAAAAGCAATTTTATTATTAAATAATCTATCATCTTCCACGATATTTCACAAAAAATGAGTACCTTTGCACGGAAAATAGAAATCATAACAAAATGGATAATAGAAGAACAAGTACCCGAATACAAATGATTGCAGACTACGAGGGCGACCCGAAAACCCTGATCGAAGACCAGGAAGAAGGCTTGTACCCTACCCTCTGCATGCGAGATATTGTAGTTTTCCCTACCAACATGACCCCTATCGTTGTGGGCAGAAAGGAAAGTCTGAATCTCGTCCGGATGCTGGAAAAGAAACCAGACACCATATTCTGCGTATTCTGTCAGAAGAACAAAGATACAGAATCGCCCTACGAAGAAGACCTCTACCCTGTAGGCGTCTTCGCCAAACTCATCAAGGTGATCAAGATGCCTGGCACAGAGCAGATGAGCATCATCATCCAGGGTCTGGGCAGATGTCAGATGAAACATCTCGTTCAAAAAGAGCCTTACACAGTAATTGACGTAAAAAGTCTTCCGGAGAAATGGCCTGACGAGAACAACGATGAACTCTTCAGAATGCTCTACGAGAACTTCCATTACGAAGCGACAGACTATATCAAATCAAGCGCCAACTATTCTGATGATGCTATCCAGGCAATCAATGAACTGTCGAGCATTCACATGCAGTGCAACTTCATGTGCTCCCTCCTTCCTTTCAGCATCGAGGATAAAATCAAGATGCTGAAAGAGGAAAAACTCAGCGAGCGCATCATGATTGCCATCAGATCCCTGAACAAGGTGCGCCATCTGCTACGCATCCAGACTGAGATTGAGAACAAAACCCACTACGACCTCGATGAACAGCAGAAGGAATACTTCCTCAAGCAGCAGATTAAGAACATCAAGGAAGAACTGGGAGAAGGCAACGCCAGTCCGGAGAAGAAGGAGATTCTGGAGAAGGCGAAAAAGAAGAACTGGAGCGAGGAAACCGCCAAGATTTTCAAGAAAGAAATTGCCAAGCTCGACACCCTGAACCCGCAGAGTCCTGACTATTCGATACAGATAGGATTCCTGCAGACCATGGTAGATTTGCCTTGGAACTCCTACACCCAGGACGACCTCAGTCTGACCCGTGCCAAGCGCATTCTGAACCACGACCACTACGGCATGGAGAATGTGAAGGAGCGCATCCTGGAATTCCTCGCCGTAAGAGCACTGAACGGCGGCGGCAAGAGTCCTATCCTCTGCCTCTACGGTCCTCCGGGCGTAGGAAAGACCAGCCTGGGCAAGAGCATCGCAGCAGCCATGAAGCGCAAGTATGTACGCATGTCGCTGGGCGGTCTGCACGATGAAGCCGAAATTCGCGGTCACCGCCGCACCTATGTGGGCGCCATGCCGGGCCGCATCATCAAGAACATGCTGAAGGTAGGCAGCAGCAATCCGGTCTTCATCCTCGACGAGATTGACAAGGTGGCGCAGAGCAATTTCAACGGCGACCCAGCATCAGCCCTGCTCGAAGTGCTGGACCCGGAACAGAACAATGCCTTCCACGACAACTATCTCGATATGGATTACGACCTCTCCAAGGTGCTCTTCATCGCCACAGCCAATGACCTGAGCGTCATTCCGCGTCCGCTCCTCGACCGTATGGAGCTGATAGAAGTAGGCGGCTACATCACCGAAGAGAAGACAGAGATTGCCAAGCGCCATCTCGTACCGGAAGAGCTGGAAAGCACCGGACTCGACAAGGTTTCGCCGAAGGTAAGCTTCAACAAGAATGCCCTCGAGTTCATCATCGAGCACTATACCCGGGAGAGCGGCGTAAGACAGCTGAAGAAGCAGATTGACAAGAGTCTGCGAAAGATGGCTTACAAACTTGCCTGCAACCAGGAGCTGAAGAACTACACCATCACCCCTGCCGAAGTAAAAGACCTGCTGGGCAATCCGCCGTTCAACCGCGACATCTACCAGGGCAACGACTATGCAGGAGTGGTAACCGGACTGGCCTGGACCTCAGTAGGCGGCGAAATCCTCTACATCGAAACCTCGCTCAGCAAGGGCAAGGCAGGCAAGCTCACCCTGACCGGAAATCTGGGCGACGTGATGAAGGAATCAGCCATTATCGCACTGGAATACGTCAAGTCGCACATCGACCTGCTGCAGGTAGACTACCGCATCTTCGAGCAGTGGAACATCCACATCCACGTGCCTGAGGGAGCCACCCCGAAAGACGGTCCTTCTGCCGGAATCACCATCGCCACCAGCATCGCCTCAGCCATCACCCAGCGCAAGGTGCGTGCCAACACAGCCATGACCGGCGAGATAACCCTCCGCGGCAAAGTGCTCCCGGTAGGCGGAATCAAGGAGAAGATTCTGGCAGCCAAGCGGGCAGGAATCAAGCACATCGTGATGTGCAGGGAGAACCAGAAGAACGTAGAGGAAATACCGGAGAAATATCTCAAGGGCGTAGACTTCCACTATGTAGAGAATGTGGCTGACGTCTGGCAGTTCGCGCTGACCGACGAGAAGGTGAAAAACCCTACAGACTTCAGCATTGAGGAAAATGATAAAAAAGAATAGAAATGAAATTTGAATTACAAGTAACAGATAAAGCGAGCGATGCGCGTACAGGCATCATCACCACCGACCACGGACAGATCAAGACCCCAATCTTCATGCCCGTAGGAACCGTAGGAAGCGTGAAGGGCGTCCACTTCGAGGAACTCAAGAAGCAGGTCATGGCACAGATTATCCTCGGAAATACCTATCACCTCTACCTGCGCCCAGGTCTTGACGTCATCAGGGCAGCAGGCGGATTGCACAAGTTCAACGGCTGGGACCGTCCTATCCTCACCGACAGCGGCGGCTTCCAGGTCTTCTCGCTCACCGGCATCCGCAAGCTCAAGGAAGAAGGCTGCGAGTTCCGCTCCCACATCGACGGCAGCAAGCACTTCTTCACACCGGAGAACGTGATGGACACCGAGCGCATCATCGGAGCCGACATCATGATGGCCTTCGATGAATGTCCGCCGGGACAGAGCGATTACCAGTACGCCAAGAACAGCCTCATGCTCACCCAGCGCTGGCTAGACCGCTGCATCAAGCGGTTCAACGAAACCGAGCCCCTCTACGGCTATCAGCAGAGTCTCTTCCCTATCGTTCAGGGCTGCACCTTCCCGGACCTGCGCCGCGAAGCAGCCAAATACATTGCCGACAAGGGAGCCGACGGAAATGCCATCGGCGGACTTGCCGTAGGAGAGCCTACCGAGGTGATGTATGAGATGATAGAAGTAGTGAACGAAATCCTGCCGAAAGACAAGCCGAGATATCTGATGGGCGTAGGAACCCCGCAGAACATCCTCGAAGCCATCGAGCGCGGCGTAGACATGTTCGACTGCGTAATGCCGACCCGCAACGGCCGCAACGCCATGCTCTTCACCTATCAGGGCACGATGAACATGCGCAACAAGAAGTGGGAGAAAGATTTCAGTCCGGTAGATCCAGACGGCTGCGACATCGACCTCGTAACCACGAAGGCCTACCTCCACCACCTCTTCAAGGCACAGGAGCTGCTGGCGATGCAGATAGCCAGCATCCACAACCTCTCTTTCTATCTGCGCCTCGTGACCGATGCCCGCCATCATATCGAGCAGGGCGATTTCGTGGCATGGAAGAATTCCATCATCGACCAGCTTGGCCGAAGAATTTAAGTAAGCAAGCATCATGAAAGATTTTAAGAAAATAAGAAAACACCGCCGGCTCTACCGCACCGGCCGATGGGCTTCCCGCAAGTTCGGGTGGCTCATCAGGGCTGTGCGCTGGCTGGCTCACAAGCTCCGGTTCCTGCGCATATTCAGGTTTCTCAACCCGTTCAGGTACATCAAGAAGCTCGACTGGTACATTATCAAGAAGTTTCTGGGCTACTATTTCTTCTCCATCGCCCTGATCATCTCCATCGCCATCGTCTTCGACTTCAACGAGAACCTGTCAAAATTCACAGAGCACCATGCACCGGCGCGCGCAATCATCTTCGATTACTACGCCAACTTCGTGCCCTATTTTGCCAACCTCTTCAGTGCGCTGTTCGTGTTCGTGGCGGTCATTCTCTTCACCACCAAGCTGGCAAGCAATTCCGAAATCATCGCCATCCTGGCGTCGGGAGTATCCTTCAAGCGTCTCCTCCGCCCATACATGATTACCTGCGTGCTGCTCTCAGCGCTCTCCTTCGGACTCTCAGCCTACGTCATTCCCCACGGAACCGTTATCAGGCAGAACTTCGAGACGCTGTACAAGAACAAGAAGAAGAATACCAGTGCCGAGAATGTACAGCTGCAGGTAGATAAGGGAGTGATTGCCTATATGCAGCATTACGACAACAGCATGAAGCGCGGCTACGGATTCTGTCTCGACAAGTTCCAGGACAAGAAACTCGTAAGCCACCTTACAGCGATGGACATCCAGTACGACACCATTTCCGACAGCAAGTATCACTGGCAACTGAGCAACTGGAAAATCCGCAAGCTCCAGGGCATGAAGGAGCATATTACGAGCGGAGCCCAGAAGGACACCATCATCATGATGGAACCTACCGACCTGGTCTATTCCAAGGGTCAGCAGGAAACCTTCACCAGTCCTGAGCTCCGCGATTACATCTCCAAGCAGATTAACCGCGGTTCGGGCAACGTAGTGCAGTACGAGGTAGAATACCACAAGCGCATCGCCTCTTCCTTCGCTTCGTTCATCCTCACCATCATCGGTGTCTCCCTCTCAGCCCGCAAGCGCAAGGGCGGCATGGGAGCAGCATTGGGCGTTGGTCTTGCGCTGAGTTTCGGCTACATCATGCTGCAGACGGTTTCTGCCACCTTCGCCATCCAGGCCAATTTCCCGCCTGTTCTGGCAGCGTGGCTTCCAAACTTCCTCTTCGCCATCGTAGCCTACTTCTGCTACCGCAAGGCACCGAGGTAAAAAGTCAACATTCAACATTCAACATTCAACATTAAAAAAAAATGTATTTCGACGAATTAGATTTAAACGACAACGTGCTCGACGCATTATACGACATGCGCTTCGACACATGCACTCCTGTACAGGAAAAGTGCATTCCAGAGATATTAGAAGGTCACGATGTATTGGGCGTAGCCCAGACCGGAACCGGCAAAACCGCAGCCTATCTGCTGCCAGTATTGAGCAAGCTCGATGACGGCGGTTATCCTAAAGACGCCATCAACTGCGTCATCATGTCACCAACCCGCGAGCTCGCCCAACAGATAGACCAGGCGATGCAAGGCTTCGGCTATTACCTGCAGGGCGTGAGCAGCGTAGCCGTATACGGCGGCAACGACGGCAACCGCTACGATCAGGAGTTGCGCAGCCTCCGCATGGGCGCCGATGTAGTCATCGCCACCCCGGGCCGCCTCATCTCCCATATCTCTCTGGGCAATGTAGACCTCAGCAAGGTAAGCTTCTTCATTCTCGACGAGGCCGACCGCATGCTTGACATGGGTTTCTCAGAAGACATCAAGACCATCGCGGCAAAACTGCCAAAGACCTGCCAGACCATCATGTTCTCGGCAACCATGCCTGAGAAGATAGAAGAACTGGCTAAGACCCTACTCAAGAATCCGGTAGAAATCAAACTTGCCGTCAGCAAGCCAGCCGAGAAAATCAAGCAGGAAGCATACGTATGCTACGAAACCCAGAAGATGACCATCATCAAGGACATCTTCAAGGCGGGCGACCTGAAGCGTGTCATCGTCTTCAGCGGCAGCAAATTCAAGGTGAAGCAACTCGCAGCTTCCCTCCAGCAGATTGGAGTAAACTGCGGAGCCATGCACAGCGACTTGGAACAGGCTGAGCGCGACGATGTGATGTTCAAGTTCAAGAGCGGACAGTATGATGTTCTCGTAGCTACCGACATTGTGGCGCGCGGAATCGACATCGATGATATTGAGATGGTCATCAATTACGATGTTCCTCACGATACAGAAGATTACGTTCACCGCATCGGCCGTACAGCCCGTGCCAACCGCGATGGTAGAGCCATCACCTTCGTAAGCGAAGAAGACCTGTACTGGTTCCAGCAGATAGAGAAGTTCCTGGAGAAGGTGGTAGACAAAATGCCTCTCCCTGAGGGATGCGGCGAAGGTCCTGAATACATCAAGCTCAACAAGCCGAAGAAGAAAGGCGCAAACGGAAGAAACAACAGACGCGGTAACGGCGGAAACGGCGAGGCCGGAAAGAACAGCGCCAAGAACCGCCGACAGAAAGACCGCGACCAGACTTCTCACAAGCGCAAGCCAAACAAGCCAAACGAGCGTCAGGAAAAAGCGCCACGCAACAACGAACAGCAGCCACAGCAGGGCAACAGGCAGCAGAACGCAAAGCAGCAGCCTCAGCAGGGCAACAGGCAGCAGAACGCAAAGCAGCAGCCACAGCAGGGCAACAGACAGCAGAACGCAAAGCAGCAGAACAGAAAGCCAGCCCAGCCAGGCGAGCAGCCAAAGAACAGCAACAGCCAGAAGCGCCGCAATAACAGCAATAACAGCAACCAGCAGCGCCCAGGCAACGAGAACAATGTTCGCCCAGGCAGCAATGGCCGTGGCAGAGGCGTAGCCCAGAAAAAGGGCGACAAGCCGGCTGCACGCAAGCATACCCCTATCGTAAATCCACAGAAGCAAGAAAACGCTGTGAAGAAATTCATCAAGCGCATCTTCGGATTCAAGAAATAGGTAAATAATCATCTTTTTAAAAAAGGAAAGAGGAATGATGAAAGAGCTACCTCTCCCCCCGCTCATGACCATCAGCCTCACACTGACGATCGGAATCATCATAGCCAAATGGGGCTATGATGATTTCAACATGCGCTTCTGGCTCATCATCTCCATCATTTCATGCGCCCTTGGCAGCATCATCTTTTTCCTTACTGAGTTCTTAAGCCCAAAAGCTTACTTCAGCAGGAACCACCAGTTTCTCATCTACTCCCAATGCGTGATGATTCATTTATGCATCCTGAGCCTTGGGGCATTTCTTACCTGTAAGCAAATAGCTGATTCCCAAACCTCTACACAACTGAAGAACTGGCAGGAACTGTCTTACCTCACACGGGCAAAAATCAATACCGAACGCTATAAAAGCAATATTGAAAGCAAACTGGTTTCCCTTCACGTAAAACAGCAAGACTATGCAGTCATCGCAGCCATGGCGCTGGGCGACAAGAGCGCACTCGACTCGAACACCCGAAACAGTTACTCCATTTCCGGAGCCAGTCACATCCTGGCAGTAAGCGGACTTCATATAGGCATAATCTTCCAGCTTTTCATCTTTCTGCTAGGCGGCAGAAAGTACTCAGTTTACACCATCATCCTGTCCCTCATCTCCATCTGGACCTACGTTTTTCTCATAGGATTGCCGGCAAGTGCAGTCCGTGCAGCCATCATGCTTTCAGCCTACAGCTTAAGTTTAGCATTCCATCGTACCGGTCTGCCGCTCAACACCTTAGCCTCGGCTTATATATTTATGCTCTTCATCAGTCCGCTCTATCTTTTCGAGTTGAGTTTCCAGCTTTCGTTCCTGGCCGTAGCCTCCATTCTGCTGTTCTTCACACCCCTTTACACCCTCCTCCCCATTCGCAGCCGTTTCCTCCGTTGGGCATGGGGACTCCTTTGCGTTTCATTGGCAGCCCAGATAGGAACCCTTCCGGTCATCGTCTACACCTTCGGCAGAATATCGTGCTATTCCCTTCTCACCAATTACATCGCCATTCCCGCAGCAACCCTCATCCTATATCTTGGAGCAGCATTAATTCTGTTCTCCCCACTCACGTTATGGGCGCCCATAGCACCGGTTGTCGCCCCACTCATCAGCCTTACATCAGGCGCCCTGACCAGCATCACCCAGTTTTTGAATACAGCCATAAAACTGATCAGCATGCTGCCTGGAGCAAGCATCGAAAACGTAAAAATCAGTCTGCCTCAGGTAATCGGTCTCTACGCTATCATCCTGCTCATCTATGCCCTATGGCGCAGGATAGATCAACAGAAGTCGTCAGAATGCAAGATTCCCTAAAACAGAAATAAAGGCTTAAACCCCGAAAAACGTCTCTTATATAATAAGGTGTGCGTACACAAAAGCGCTACAAATCGTGATTAAGAATGTTAAAAAATATCTTTTTTCTACTTTTTCTGCATTTTTTCTTTCTTTTTGTTGGTGTTTTCAAGAAAAACATGTATCTTTGCAAGCAGAAATAAAGAAGTAAGAATTTAAACACAATAAAAGATTAAAGATTATGAAAGCATCAGAAGTAATCGCGAATCTCCAAAGAAGATTCCCAAACGAGCCTGAGTACATTCAGGCAGTTAGTCAGGTTCTCGGTACTATCGAGGAAGAGTACAACAAGCACCCAGAGTTTGAGAAGGCAAACCTCATCGAGCGTCTCTGCATTCCAGACCGCATCATCCAGTTCCGCGTATCTTGGGTAGATGATAAGGGCAACGTACAGACTAACATGGGTTACCGCGTACAGCACAACAACGCGATTGGCCCTTACAAGGGAGGTCTTCGCTACCACAAGTCAGTAAACTTGGGTATTTTGAAGTTCTTGGCTTTCGAGCAGACATTCAAGAACTCTCTTACTACTCTCCCAATGGGTGGTGCTAAGGGTGGTTCCGACTTCTCTCCACGTGGCAAGAGCAACAACGAGGTAATGCGTTTCTGCCAGGCTTTCATGACAGAGCTTTATCGTCACATGGGTCCAGACGAGGATGTTCCAGCTGGTGACATCGGTGTAGGTGGCCGTGAGGTAGGTTACCTCTTCGGAATGTACAAGAAGTTGACACACCAGTTCCAGGGCGTCTTGACCGGTAAGGGTCAGGAGTTCGGCGGTTCATTGATCCGTCCTGAGGCTACAGGTTACGGTAACGTATACTTCCTCTGCAACATGCTCGCTACCAAGGGTATTGACATCAAGGGCAAGACAGTTTTGGTTTCAGGTTCAGGTAATGTAGCGCAGTACACTATGGAGAAGTTGCTCCAGTTGGGTGCTAAGCCAGTTACATGTTCTGATTCTGATGGTTACATCTACGACCCAGACGGAATCGACCGCGAGAAGCTCGATTACATCATGGAGCTCAAGAACGTAGAGCGTGGCCGTATCAAGGAGTATGCAGAGAAGTATGGTGTAAAATATGTTGCAGGTGCTAAGCCTTGGTTTGAGAAGGCAGACATCGCTCTCCCATCAGCTACTCAGAACGAAATCAACGAGGAGGCAGCCAAGGCTCTCATCGCCAACGGCGTAATCGCAGTAAGCGAGGGTGCAAACATGCCTTCTACTCCAGAGGCTATCAAGGTATTCCAGGATGCTAAGATTCTCTACTCTCCAGGTAAGGCAGCCAACGCAGGTGGTGTTGCAGTATCAGGTCTTGAGATGAGCCAGAACTCAGAGCGTCTGAAGTGGTCTCGTGAGGAGGTTGATGCTAAGCTCCACGACATCATGAACGATATTCACGCTAACTGCGTGAAGTATGGTACTGAGCCAGACGGTTACGTAAATTACGTAAAGGGTGCAAACGTAGCCGGCTTCCTGAAGGTAGCTAAGGCTATGATGGCTCAGGGCATTGTATAAGACAATAAATTTTCCTATAAAATATTTAAATAAAATTAATATAATAGGAAATAGCGGGTCTGTGAAGATCCGCTATTTTTGTGTTTACTCCTTCCCCCACTCCTTCTTTACATCAAAGCAGGGGCAGGCTTTGTTGGCAAATTCATTATGACCATGAATCGTGGCTAATGGATATATCACAAGGTTGGACAGGCTGGAAAGCTTTTGCCTTTACAGGCTTATAATGCCTAAAAAGGGTGTTCAGTATTCAGTATTCAGTTTTTTTCGCTGTTATTACCATCCTCTACATAGAAGGTATATTATATATTATTATATATATAATAATATATAATATAAAATAATTACTTACAATTTGTAACCACAAAAATGGGTAACTATCGCGAAAAAAACTGAATACTGAATACTGAACACGTTTCCCCGTAATCGGGTATTACTTTGTAACATGCTGATTTATATCATAATACATAGTTTTCTATGCCGCTAAAACATAGAGATGCGCCCCATAAAACATAGAATTTATTCTTCATAACTAACTTTCAAATCGTAAGTTGCTGAAAATCGCTCCTTATCACATGCCTAAATTTGGCGGTTACCGAAAATCTTCGTATCTTTGCACCGGCAATCGAAAGAACAGCCTTTTGTGCCTTGCTCGGGTCTTC
>ENA-OPAR01000084-OPAR01000084.1-human-gut-metagenome-genome-assembly--contig:-NODE-84-length-53368-cov-30.056515_pt1 | contig 53368 bp, 48 predicted proteins | sample MGYA00241061_ERZ501438 | MGnify/ENA primary metagenome ERZ501438 (study PRJEB25962, sample SAMEA2042580) | human gut metagenome | biome: human gut; feature: human-associated habitat; material: faeces...
TGGTTGCACTCCAAGTTACAGTCTTGCTCTCGCCTTCCATCATGTCAGCACCGAGGGTGAAGGTAACTGGCTTACCAGGAGTAAGAGCCACCTGCTCGCCATCGCCAATCTTATACCAACCGCTCTTGGCATTGTCGCTGAGGGTTGCTGTTACAGAAATAGTCTTCTCGAAGTCACCACCGTTAGGACTCAAAGTAACCTTGGCTGTTGTGTTGACAGGAGCATCGAGCGTCTTGACATTTGAACCACCGTCATACTCCAAGTAGATATCGCCTGTGATACCAGTGATGTCACTTGACTGCTTGTCATTACCATTATTCAGAACCACATTGAAGCTCTCTACTCCATCGAAAGTCTTGTACCAGTAGTTGACACCACCAATCTCTTCAGGACCATCCATGGTATTACCGTGCCATGCACCTGTCAACTCCTTTTTTGGAGTACCAGGAACCCAAGCATAGATAGTTGGAGCATTGTCTGCCTTTACATATACGGTGATAGATGCATTAGGATCCACCTTGGTGAAGGATACAGAACCATTCTTCTCACTCTTGTCGTTCTTAGCATACCATGTTACAGTCTTGGTCTGCTTGAAGTTCATACCTTCACCGATAGTGAATGTCTTGGTCTCGCCAGGAGCCAACTCTACCTTGTCCTGACCTTCTACCTGGAACCAGCCTTCAGTAGCCTTACCGCTAAGGCTTACCTCTACAGTAACAGTATTGGTGCGGAAAGTACCACCATTCTGAGAGAACTTCAAACCAAACTCATTAGTCTGTGGCTCAACCCATGTTGTACCATCTTCCTCATGACCATCATAAGCCTGATCAGCCTCTGACTTAGACTTAGGAGCCTCATTATAGATGAAAGGACCATCCTCACCTATCTGACCGCCCTTCCAGTCCTTCACGAGAACACGGAGCTGACCCTGAGTAGCAGGAGCATCAACGGTGATAGTAGAACCTGTGTAAGTCTTGCCTGTTACCACGTCGGTATAAGTACCATCAGGGCAATCTGTAAATGTTGCACCACCATTAATGGCTACGAGTGCATAGCTGTCATTCTTATAAGCACGCTTGAAGGCGATACCGCCATCAGCAGGAGTACAACCATCGTCGGTCCACTGACCCTTACGCAAAGCAGGAACAGCCTGACGAATCTTGTTCAGACGGATGAGGTGCTGAGCTACATCATGATTCAATGTAGCAGCCACATTACCTGTTGCCTTGTAGTCACCGAAATCAGTTGCTTCTACATCACCTGTGAGGTAACCACCGAAGTAAGCACGACCAGTTTCTGAAAGAGGACCGTGAGGACCTCTGTCAATCGGAGCACCGCGACGGAAACCAACCTCAGAACCATAATAGAGACATGGAATACCACGGAAGGTAAACATCAGAGAGAGATTCTCTGCCCACTGAGCATCATCACCAGAGAAACGGAATTGGTCGTTGGTTTGCTGAGGACCGTAGTCGTGGCTATCAACATATACCACATTATAGGTAGCATCATTATATCTCTTGTCACCTGACTTTGCCAAACCGTATGCGGCGGCAGCATTACCGAAGTTGTAGTGCAATGGGAAGTCGATCACATGGAAACCACTTGCCTGAGAATAGTCTGGCTCATGCCACTTACCATTCACCATAAAGGTATTGTCGCTTGTTGGTGTTGGGGCATTGTCTGACTCACAGAGAGCCATCTGATGATCATCCACACCTGTACCGCCATTGGCTTTATCAAAGAGTACCTGTGTATCCCAGTATTTCTGGCTGCCATCCCATTTGTCGAGCAAGTCCTGTGGAGCCTCCCATGTGTAATAATAGCAAGAGAGGTTATCCTGACCACGGTATGTGACATCACTGTAACGGGCGCAAACCTCACCATACATGAAGAAAGGTGCCTTGTTCAATCGCTTGTCCTCATACTTCTTACCGAGGGCTGTAAACTGAGGAATAAACTGCTTGCAGAATGTCAAACGTGAGATATGACCGGATGTATCGATACGGAATCCATCCACACCCATCTTGATGAAACTGCCGTAGCACTTTACGAGATAATCTGCTACGTAGTCGTTCTCGGTGTTCAGATCGACGCAGTCGCCTGCAATCTGAGCCCACCAGCGATTAGGAAAGTCCCAGTTGAAGTCACCAAAGTGGTGCCAGTAGTTGTGAACATCCTCGTTCTTACCACGGACGTTCTTCAACAAGCCAAGACGACGCTGATACTGCTCATAAGGGACACTTGTAAGGTAGTCGGAACCCAACTTCTCCTCGTTAGGAATCATACAAGCATTGATGAGTGCCTGAGTTTCCAAGTCGGTATTACGGTCAAACTCCTTGCAGAGTGTCTGCTCACCGAAGTTACCGGTGTGGTTGAGCACGATGTCGAGGATAATCTTGATACCCTTTTCGTGAGCCTTGTCAATGAGTTCCTGGAACATGGCGTCACCGTCCTTGCTACCATCGCTGCTCTGATAACGGCAGTCAACATGCTGGAAATCCATGGCATGATAACCATGGTAATCATAACCGGATGCGTTCTGCACTACTGGTGTAATCCAGATGGCAGTGAAGCCGAGTGCCTTGATGTAGTCGAGCTTGTCAATGACACCCTGGAAGTCGCCTCGCCAGCAAGGGTCTTTTGTTTTGATCTGCTCTGACTGGTTATCCCAGCAGAGCACATTGTTTCCTGTGTCACCATCGTAGAAACGCGTGGTCATCATAAAATAGATACTTTCGTCTCGGAAGTCAGTACGATTGCTAGTAAACGTGTCTGTAGCCATCGTCTGCATGGAGACTAACATGAGCATTAAAACCGCCCATAATTTTGCGGCAAGTTTTTTCATAATGAAATTGTTAAGTTTAAAATTGAATAGTTGAATAATTACACCGCAAAATTACAAACTATTTCTATCCGCCCAACAAGATATTTCACTTTTCTGCTGATATTTTTGTGCAATCGATTTCACAAATATTAAGAAAAAGAGACTGGATTCTGTAAACCAAATATTTACAAAATCCAGCCCCTTTAAGAGTATATAATTAATATAACGGGCGCGCCAGAAAATAGAAAGAATATTGTACTTTTGGCTTGTCCGAAATCAAATTCAGAGGTTTTCAGCCTCTTGCAACCAGATAGCTGAAGCTGCATCACTAGGCATACGCCAGTCGCCACGAGGACTGAGGCTTACGCTACCTACTTTCGGGCCGTCTGGCAGACAGCTGCGTTTGAACTGCTGATTGAAGAAACGGCGCACGAAGGTCTTCAGCCACTTTTTGATAGTCTCCTCATCATAGCTGTCTGGATCATTATCACTGATCTTTACACGCTCCAGTTCGGAATCAATAAATGCCTTCTTTGCCAACATGTAAATCTTGGAAGGACGGAAACCGAAACGCAGGAAGTAATAGAGGAAGAAATCATGGAGTTCGTATGGACCCACCAAATCTTCCGTCTTCTGCTTGATATTTCCATTCTCATCTGCCGGAATCAACTCCGGACTGATAGGAGTATCGATGATATCACGAAGAGTGATGCGGCTCTGTTCGTCTACCCCACTCTCTGCTACATGATTTACGAGATGACGGATCAGGGTCTTAGGAATGCTGGCATTCACACCATACATGCTCATGTGGTCACCATTATAGGTAGCCCATCCTAATGCCAACTCTGAAAGGTCGCCGGTACCGATAACCATACCACCCATCTTATTGGCTAAATCCATCAGGATCTGGGTACGTTCACGAGCCTGGGAATTCTCGTAAGTCACATCATGCACACTGGCATCCTGACCGATGTCCTCAAAGTGCTGGGTTACAGCCTTGGCGATGCTGATTTCCTTAATGGTAATACCAAGACTCTGCATCAGCGAGATAGCATTATTGTAGGTTCTGTCTGTGGTTCCGAATCCCGGCATGGTGACACCAACAATACCCTTTCGGTTCATTTTGAGTTTATCAAAAGCTTTTACACAAACAAGTAAGGCCAGCGTAGAATCCAAACCGCCGCTAATACCGATTACTACGGTCTTGGCATGGGTATGAACGATACGCTTGGCTAGTCCCATGAGCTGGATATTGAAAATTTCCTCGCAGGAGGCATTCATATCGCTGCTGGTAGGAATAAACGGATGCGGATTCACCTCACGTTCCAACACAAAATCGCGTTCGTTCTCGGTAGGGTCGGCTTCGATATTACGGATATTGAACTGACCGCCAAGAACAGAATATTTAATGTTGCGCTGGGCATTAACATAAGTAGAATTCGTACGACGCTCAGAGCGGAGTTTCTCTACATCTATCTGCGAGATAACCATCTGCGGTTCAATAGAGAAACGTTCACTCTGTGAAAGTAAAACTCCATTCTCATAAATCAGGGCATTTCCACCATAAACCACATCCTGCGTACTCTCACCGAATCCGCAGGAACTATAGATATATCCGGTCATGGTACGGGCACTCTGCTGGCTGAGCAGACTCTTCAGATAATTATGTTTTCCAATGAGTTCGTCGCTTGCAGAAAGATTGAAAATCAGGTCTGCTCCTGCTAGCGCCAGTTTGTTGCTAGGAGGAGCCGGAGCCCATACATCTTCGCAGATTTCCACACCAAACTGTACGCCATCGAAAGTTTGAAAAATCTGAACATCAGGCGTCAGTTTCACCTTATGTCCGGCATAACGGACTTCGCAATCTCTCAAGTCCTGAGCCGAGGCAAACCAGCGTTTCTCATAAAACTCGCTGTAGTTTGGAAGATATGTCTTCGGTACAATGCCGAGAATCTGTCCATGCTGGATAACGATACCACAATTGAGCAACAAGTCGCCCGCTATCACCGGCGCACCCACGATAGAGATGACATCGAGTTTGCGTGTGAAATCGAGCAACATCATCACCGCCTGCTCAGATGATTCGAGAAGCATCTGCTGGCGGAAGAGATCCTGACAGGAATAGCCCGTAACAGAGAGTTCCGGAAATGTAATGATCTCTACACCCTTTCCCTCAGCCAGCGCTATCTGTTCCTCTATCTGCTGGGTATTGAAAATGACATCACCCACCTTTACAGCAGGGATGGCACTAGCTACCTTAATAAATCCGTACTTCATAATAAATTACTTTATTGTTACCTGTGTAGCACCATAGCCATACTCCTGGAAAGAAGCATCCTGATAAGTGCAACTTTTATAGCGATAGTTCAACTCATGAATGAGAGTCTGGCGCAACACACCTTCGCCCTTTCCATGAATAAAGATAATTTTCTGTCCCTTCTTTTTCTTATATTCCTCCATGGTCTTCTTGAAGATATCCATCTGATAATGAAGAATATCTGCAGAATTCATTCCAGCAGTTGTTTCAAGCACTTCATCCGCATGAAGATCTATCACAAGGGTACCATCATCCTTCTTGCTCTTCTTCTTGCTGGTGTTGGCGACAACCTTCTCATCCTTATACATCTGCTCTTTCAGGCGCTTGGAATCGATAACCAGCGGACGGGCTATTTCATCGTTCTCTACAATCGTAAAGAGATAGGCTGGAGTCTCGAAGAAATCGTTCTCCTCAAAAAGATGAAGTTTGTAGAATTTCACGGGATCGAGACGGAACTGAACATCTGTTGCCGGCTTCAGGAGAAATGGCTTGTCCTTCTTGTAAGCTATCATCTGGATGGCGATATGCTCCATCTCGTTCAGAGTCTCACGACCGAATTCCTCGATGAAGAGTTTGGTGTTCGGTTCTATTTCTCCCTCTGCTTTCAGAGTCCATGCATTTCCCTCAGCCACGAGATAGGTATAGCGGAGATAGTAGTTGCTGTCATTCACCATATAGGTCTCGAAACGTGTATTGGTTACGTCCTTGATGTTGATAGGTACAAAGGCGAGATAAGCACTGAGTTTGTTGCCACCCGTATGTTCCTGAACCGGTTTCACAAAGGTTATCTCACGGTCGGCAGCATCATATTCCTCTACATCCATATCCACGTCATCGTGATCATTCAAGATGGCCTTGATACTCCGGCTGTCCTGATGCAGTTCGGTATTGGCATGCTCCTCAGCCTTCTGCTGCGCATCCATCTTAGCCGAAATCATCTTGCCCATGGAGTATTCATCCTGCTCCACCACAACCACCTCGTTGATAGGCATCGGAATCTCAAAACCATCCTCATCCTCAACGAGCACAATATTTTTACCTTGGAAGCCGGCAACCTTTCCGCCACCCACTTCGCTCAAGAATCTGACTTTATCTCCTTTTTTCATAATCTATTAATAATTTGTAATTGCAAAGATACAAAAGATATTGCAAAACAGGGCTTATTTTAATATTTTTAATGCTACTGATAAAAATAATCCTGTAAAAGATGCACCATGTTAGATATTTTTCTGTATCTTTGCAAAGAAAAAGAAATAGTAACGAACCCTTTAAACTGAAAAGTTATGATTACATTTCCTTGCGCCAAGATCAATCTTGGTTTAAATATAGTTAGCAAGCGGAAAGATGGATACCACAATCTTGAAACGGTGTTCTACCCTATTCCGCTGACCGATGCACTTGAAATCAAGCTCATGGGCGATGAATTCCCTAGTGATGTTCCTTGTGATCTGAAGATTACAGGTAACGCAGTGGATTGCGACGAACAGAACAATCTCGTTGTAAAAGCTTATAATCTCCTGGCTGCCGACTTCAGGATTCCACGCATCCATGCTCACCTGGTGAAGCGTATTCCTTCGCAGGCTGGTTTGGGTGGCGGTTCTGCCGATGCTGCCTTCATGATCCGTTTGCTTGACGAGCGTTTCCGTCTCAACATCGGTAATTCGGAGATGGAAAGATATGCTGCCAAGCTGGGCGCAGACTGTGCCTACTTCATTTCTGCTGACCCTGAGGATGGCGATACAGCTTGCTATGCAGAAGGCATCGGCGAAGAACTGATGCCGGTAAGTGGTCCTGGCGATAATCTGAGGGGCTATCATCTGGTTGTGGTGAAGCGCGATGACATTGCCGTCAGCACCAAAGAGGCATATGCAGCCATCACCCCACAGGCTCCAGCCAAATGTTGCCGAGACATTGTACGCCAGCCTATCGAGACTTGGAAAGAGGAACTTGTCAACGATTTTGAGGCACCTATCTTCAAGATGCACCCGGAACTGGCAGAAATCAAACAGAAGCTGTACAACCTGGGTGCCGTATATGCTGCGATGAGTGGTAGCGGAAGTGCCATCTTCGGTATCTTCAAGCATAAACCTGCAAATATAGAGGAACACTTCGAAGGAATGTTCTGTAAAATAATGAAACTTTAATTTAGTTAATAGTTTACTCTAAATATAATGAACGAAGAAACACATCAGAAACTGATGACTATCAAGCGAAGCTTCCGCTTGCTGATGAACGGTCCGGGATCGCAATCTATGCGCGATAAGGGACTGGGATATAAACTGAATTGGGGCGTACCATTCTATGAACTGAAAAAGATGGCTGAGGAATATGGTAAAGACTATGACCTCGCCATCGAACTGTGGAAGGAAGATATCCGGGAGTGCAAGATTCTGGCTACACTCATCATGCCTGCCGATAAGATGCTTCCGGAAATCACAGATTTATGGATGGAACAGGTACAGAGTCAGGAGATGGCAGAGATGCTTGCCTTCAACCTTTTGCAGCACGTAGATTATGCGCCTGTCATCGCCTACCAGTGGATAGCCAGTGATAAGCCGCTCTATGAGATTGCCGGTTTCCAGCTCCTTGCCCGTCTCTTTGCCAATGGGAAAGAGCCTAACGAGCGTGGCATCAACGAATTCCTGGATCAGGCTGCCACTGCATTGCAGGGTGACAATATGGGAATAAAACATGCTGTCTCTAATGCGGTTCTCCGTTTCTGCGATTTCGGTGAAGATTTCGAACAAATCGCAAGAGGCGCTCTCAAGGGTATCTACGAGATTTAACGCTTCTGCAGAAGCGGTCAGAAACAGGCCACAACCCTGCTGAAAATACGTCCCGACGTAACATTTGCTGCGTCCCGACATACAAAAAAATACGTCCCGATGCAGCAAATGCTACGTCGGGACGTATTTTTATGGCTAATTTCAGCGTTACATAAAATACTTCTGGTATTCGTTTTCAAAATTCGGAGTGAAAACACCCTTGCCGATGTTTTCGCTGATTTCATCCTTGGTCCAGAATCTGCCACCGGCCAATTCTTCCTGGCTCGGTTTCACCTCGCCATCATATACACAGCGATGTACATAAACCAGTTCCTTTTCCCGCTGACTCTCAAAGACATAATGCCCAAGAGATTCCGGTTCAAAATCGGTGATACCCAATTCTTCCCTTACCTCGCGATGCAAAGCCTGACTCACACTTTCGCCTAAATCAACATGACCGCCGCAGGCTGTATCCCATTTATCCGGCTGGATATCCTTCCAGGCTGGACGATGCTGCAGATACAGATCACCCCGGCTGTTGAATACATGCAGATGAACAACCGGATGCAAGATCTTGCTTCCGTCATGGGCATGACCGCGGGTAACAGCGCCCAGAATGTTGCCCATTTCATCTACTATCGGAAATTCCTCGTTCTTATTATCTATCATCGTTTCTCTTATTACAAAGTTCCGTATTCATCAGAGTAGCGCAACATCTGGTCAACATAGCTCTCCTCGTAATCCAATACCACGTCTGTAATTTCGCCTTCTTCATCCATCTCCAGCGTCATCTTCGGATTGATGAATCCCTTGTATGGAGCGAGATTCAGTTTCTTGTATCTTGCCAGTATCTCGCGGTGCAATTCCGGATCAATATTCACGGCATACTTCTCAACCAGTTGGCGGGCAGCCTCGAAATCACCCTCGCTCTTGATGCGCTGAATTTCAGCAAGCAACTCGCCGAAGAGATGGCGGAGCTTGGCATAATCATTAATCTTCACATAAGTCTTCGTCGTAATGATATTGCCCTCACTGTCCTTCAAAGCATCCTCGGCAGAAGCATAGTTCATATCCATCTTCACCAGTTCCACAGCACCCTCGGCATGCTCCATCACCCACCAGGCTATCAGCGCACGGTTGCGCATGTGGGCTTCCTCTATCTTGTCGCCTTCCTTGATGCGGATGGTCTGGGTGAGCAGACCGTTCATCAGATAACCATAATACTGAGCCTTGTATGCCTCATCATTCGGAGTCAGACCCAGTTCTACCAATTTATGGTCGGCTACATAATAGAGTCCGAAAAGATCGGCTCTCGCCTCTTCTATCGTACTGCCATACGCCTTCAGTGCATCAGGGTCGGTACCAGGCAAAAGCTGTCCGCTACCATGTCCCAAACACTCATGCAGGTCGGTATGCAGATCATCTGTAATATCTTCGTACTGATTCATCAGACTGATGGTATCCTCGTCGATAACGAATTCATCGCGGAAACCATTGCCTTGAGCTGCCTTGTTATATGCCTCGGTCAGGTTACCGATGGTCACACTCTTAGAACCATATTCCTGACGGATCCAGTTGGCATTCGGAAGATTGATGCCGATGGCAGAAGCTGGATATTCCTCGCCACCCAACATCGCAGCACAGATGACATTGGCTGTAACACCCTTCACCTCCGGCTTGCGGAAACGTGGGTCTACAGGTGAATGGTCCTCAAACCACTGGGCATTCTGACTGATGGTCTGGGTGCGCTTCGTTGCTTCAAGATCTTTATATTCTACGATGCCTTCCCAAGTACCTTTCAGTCCGAGCGGATCGCCATACACTTCGATAAATCCGTTGATGAAATCAATCATTCCCTCGTGCTGCTGCACCCAGGCAATGCTGTAACGGTCGAAATCCTTCAGTTCGCCTGTACGGTAATACTTCACCAGGAGATCGATGAGATGTTTCTGTTCCTCATTTTCTGCATATTTCTGAGCACGGAGCAACCAGGAAACAATCTCCTTGATAGCTGCACCATAGAGGCCGTCTTCTGTCCATTTCAGCTCCACCAGTTCACCATTTCGCTTGGTCAGTTTAGAGTTCAGTCCATACGAAGGTGCCTGTTCGTTGCCCTCTTCCTTCATCCTGGCATAGAAACGTTCAACTTCTGCCTGAGAAACATTCTCATAGAAATTGCAGGCTGAAGTCTGTACCAGATCCTCGCCATCCGTCTGATTCACGCGCTTAGGCATAACTTCCGGATTGAAGATGACAGGCACCAGAATGCCCAACAGGTCTTCCTTGCTCTGTCCCTTGGAAAGAGGCAGGTATTCATCGGCTACAGCCCCAACCATCTCATAGAAAGATTCCTCTGAAAATCCTGGCACAAACTTTTCACATCCATAGTGATGATGGATGCCGCTGGCAAACCAGACACGCTTCAGGTAAACTTCGAAAGCCTTGAAATCTTCGCTTTCGCGATTACCCTCGTAATGAAGGTATACAGCCTCCAGGGTTTTACGGATGCGCAGGTTGTATTTGCCCTGCTGGTCGAAGGTGATATCACGTCCCAAGAGGGTTGCCTTCGACAAGCAATAAATATAAATTTTCTGTGTGAGCGACAGGTTTTCGAAACCCTTCAGCTCATAACGGAGCATCTGGATATCGGCAAATCGCTCTTGAGTGTTTACATTACATTTTGCCATTTTTATCTGTATTTACCATGCAAAAGTAATACATTTTTTCCACATACCAAACTTTTCCTCCTGTTTTTCGCTCTTTGCAAAGTTTTTTACTTGAAATATGCACTTTTTCTTGGAGAAAACTTTTATTTATGCAGATTATTCATTACCTTTGCATGAAAATCAAAATAAAAACATGCCGGTAAAGGCAGAAATCATAAAACGGCAATCATGCAGATAAACGAGATATTAAAAAGCTATTTTGGATACGATTCCTTCCGCCCCAACCAGGAAGCGATTATCAGAGAGGTAATGCAGGGACACGACTGTCTGGTTCTCATGCCGACAGGTGGTGGAAAGAGTCTGTGCTACCAGGTTCCCGCATTAGCGATGGAAGGTACCGCTGTGGTCATTTCACCGCTCATCAGTCTGATGCACGACCAGGTGGAGGCGCTCAAGGCAAACGGAATCCCGGCAGAGGCACTGAACAGCGGAAACGACACGACCGATGAACTCATCATCCGCCGCCGATGCGAGAAGGGAGAACTGAAACTCCTTTATGTTTCGCCCGAAAAACTCATCAGCGAGATACCTTATTTATTCAGCAACATCAAGATTTCGCTCTTTGCCGTTGACGAGGCCCACTGCATCAGCCAGTGGGGACACGATTTCCGTCCGGAGTATTCGCAGCTAGGCATGCTGCACGAGAATTTCCGCAATGTCCCGGTGATGGCGCTCACAGCCACAGCCGACAAGATAACGCGCGAAGATATCATACGCCAGCTTCATCTCAATGGGCAGACGTTCGTAAGCAGTTTCGACCGCCCCAACCTCTCCCTCACCGTAAGACAGGAGAGCACCAAAAAGGCAAAGCTCCAATACATCACCCGCTTCATCAGTAATCATCCGGAAGAAGCAGGCATCATCTACTGTCTCTCCCGCAAGAACACTGAAATGGTAGCTCAGGAACTTATCGATTTGGGGATCAATGCCGCAGCCTATCACGCCGGAATGACTGCCCAGACCAGAGCATCAGTACAGGAGCGGTTCAAGATGGACCAGATTCAGGTGGTATGTGCTACCATCGCTTTCGGAATGGGCATCGACAAGAGTAATGTGCGCTGGGTAATCCACTATAATATGCCTAAAAGCATCGAGAGTTTCTATCAGGAAATAGGTAGAGCCGGTAGAGATGGAGCACCATCAGATACCGTGCTGTTCTATTCGATGGCCGACATCATCACCCTCCGTTCTTTCTGTGAAGAAAGCGGACAGCGTGATGTGAACATGGAGAAACTGCGCCGCATGGAGGAATATGCCGAATCGAGAGTATGCCGACGACGCATTCTGCTGAATTATTTTGGCGAGACATCATCCTGCAACTGCGGCAACTGTGATGTTTGCAAGAATCCTCCACGCACCTTCGACGGCACCATCAGAGCCCAGAAAGCCCTGAGTGCCGTGGTACGTTCGGGTGAGCATATTGCAGTAGGTACCTGCATCGAGATTCTGAGAGGCATGCATTCTTCTGCCGTTGTGAAAAACAAATACAACGAGATGAAAACCTTCGGTGTGGGCAGGGATACAACATCTAAGGACTGGAATGCTTATCTGCTGCAGATGCTACAGATGGGATTCTTCGAGATTGCCTACAACAACCACAACTACATGAAGGTTACCGATTTAGGCTGGAAGGTACTGAAGGGAGAACATCATGTTTCGCTGGCTTATATAGAAGAAGATGATAAAGCCACCCGCCCACAGAAAACGGTACGCAACAGGAAGGGCGCCATCGCCCAGCCGGGAAATCTCATTCCTGAGGTGCATGCCGAACGTGTCATCTTCCAGGAAGACTCGAAAGGCGTGGAAGACAAAGGGCTCTTTGAACACCTCAGAAAGATACGCAAGAACCTTGCCGACGAACAGGGTTATCCCCCATATATCGTACTCAGCGACAAGAGCCTTCATGAACTCGCAAGGATGAAACCTACCACCAAGAATGCCATGAGCCTGATCAACGGTATCGGAGAATTCAAGCTCAACAAATATGGAGATACATTCATCAAGGCTATCAGGAAATATACAGGACTATAACAGGAGTTTTCTGCTATTTCAGCTTGTCTTGCCTCAAGATACAAGCCTGTCTTAAGATACAATCTTCCACTCCAGACAGTTCACCTCGTCCTTCACCGTGAAGTTCAAGCCAATCTTCACCACCTTCTTGCCGCTCATCTTGTAGGCATCGGCATAGTGCTTTGCTTCTATCTGGGCGAGAGCCTCCTCGGCACTCTTGTTGAACTTCAGCTCCATCACGTAGATGGTATCTGCAGTCTCCATCGTGATATCGATTCTACCCTTCGCTGTATGCGGTTCCACTAGGATGCTATAGTTGGTGAGCAGGGCAAACATGATGTAGAGCGTCTGCTGCCAATGCCCCTCATAGTTGGTGTTATCGCAGTAAGGCACCGTCTCCAGGAAGTCGTTCAGCAGGCTGAAGGCAGCATCCATATCCCCCTTCTTCACCAATACCGACATCTTGGCGATGGTTGTATTAGCCTTCGCCGACTTGTCTGTCAGATAATGAGGCAAGAGGCTTCCATACAGCCCCACCCTTATCTCCTGGTTAGGCAATGCCAACTGATACAGTTTCGTAGGCTTGTCATATCCCTTGATGGTTACGTATCCACTCTGATAGAGCAAAGGTATGATGGTGGTCATCATTTCGGTGGGGGCATCAAAGTCCTTCTTGCCCACCTCTATGGTTTCGCCAAGGTCAGCAGGCAAGAAATCATACTTTCTCATCATATTGATGAGATAGGTAGGAGTGCCCGAGCCGAACCAGTAATCATCCATTCTGCCATCAGCAAAGCAATTCAGCAAGCTGTAAGGATTGAAGACATCAGGCGATGGCCAAGTGAAGTGATAACCATCGTAATGGTCTTTGAGTTCCCGGATGGTCTCCTCCCTGCTCAGTTCCAGATGCTCGGCAAGAGCGTCGATATCATCACTCATCTGGGTCAACATTTCCTCCTTGGTGATGCCGCAGATACCGGCGTAAGGCTCGTCCATGCTCACATTCTTGATGTTATTCAGCTCGCTGAAAATGCTGAGCTGCGAGAACTTCGTGATACCCGTCATAAAGACAAATCGAAGCATAGACTCGTTTCCCTTCAGAGGACTATAGAAGTTGCGCATTGTGTTGCGGAGCTCATCGAGTTTTTCCTTTTCATGCGCCACATCCAGCAGCGGAGCGTCATATTCATCAATGAGCACCACCACCTGCTTGCCTGTCTTTTGGAAAACCTCTTCTATCAAGTCATTGAACCGATTATTGTTTCCGTTACGGTGATTTTCTATAACATACTTTTGTTCATAATCTTCCAAAAGGTAGCCCAGATACTCTTCTAGCTGCGCCTTCTCCATATGCTTACCCTTGCTCAGGTCGAAGTGCAGCACGGGATAAGCCGTCCACTCCTTCTCCAGCTTCTCGATGGCAAGTCCCTCGAAGAGTTCCTTCTTGCCCTCAAAATAACTTTTGAAGGTAGAAACCAGCAGCGACTTGCCGAAACGGCGTGGCCGGCTCAGGAAGAAATACGTTCCATCCGTATGCGTCATACGATAGATGTATTCCGTCTTGTCCACATAGAACTTATCCTCCTTGCGGATACGTTCAAATGTCTGAATTCCTATAGGATATAATTTTCTTGCCATAATCAAATGCTGTCTAATGAATTGCAAATATACATCAAATCCCCGAAACAACCAAGCATTTCTACGATTTTAACAAAAAAATAATCCCGACCCAGAGATTCCTTTCAGAATCTCCGAGCCGGGAATAGCATAAATAGAGAGAATTAAATTTCCACTTCCGTTCCCCTCTTGTGCAGGATAACATCCAGGATAAGGTGGAACACAATCCATACGGCGATGTCTATGCCCAGGATATACGTGATGTTCACTTGCCCGATCATCAGGAAGTTGAGCAGGATAAACATCAGCGAGAGCAGGCAGATAGCCACCATCACCTGTCTCACCCTCAGTCCGCATCTCAGCAGCTTATGGTGGATGTGGCTCTTGTCAGGCAAGAACGGATTCTGCCTGTTTCTCAGTCTGTGGCCCACCACTCTCACCACGTCGAGCAGCGGCACCAGCATCGTGGTAAAGGCAAATACCATGTTGTAATCTGAAACCACACGCGGGTTCACATCCACCGTACTCAGGTGAATCATCAAGAAGCTGATGATGTAGCCCAGCGACAGCGAACCCGAATCGCCCATAAAGAGCTTTCTGCCCCTCATGGCATTTCCAAACACGTTGTAGAACCAGAAAGGGATAATCACACCCAGCGCCGCAATGCAGAGCAAGGCGAAGGAAAACAGATGGAGCCAGATGTGCAGCCCCGCCAAAGCCACCAGCGAGATGCCGCAGAGTCCGGAAGCCAGACCGTCGATGCCGTCAATCAGGTTGATGGCATTGGTTACGTACACCACGATGAGCACAGTGAAAGGCATGCCCACCCATGGCGACAACTGATAGATTCCGAAGAGTCCGTCGAGCGACTTAATCCATACGCCCGAAGCCACGAGCAGCGATGCCGCCACTATCTGCACCAGGAACTTCTTCTTGTACCCCACTCCAATCAGGTCGTCGGCAAGTCCCACCAGGAACAGCATCATGCTACCCACCAGCAGCGCCAAAAACTCATAAGGCACCTCCCCGTGCAGCGAGCCGCTGTTCAGTCCCATCAGATGATATATCAGCACCAGACCGCCCATGGTAATCAGCATCACCGGGAAGAACGAGAGGCCGCCCAGTCGAGGAATCGGCGCATGATGCACCTTTCTCTTATCCGGCATATCAAAGAGTTTCTTCTTATGCGAGATAAGGAGGATGTTAGGCAGCACCAGCATGGCGATGGTGACAGACACAACAAGTGCTACCAGCAGGAAAATATAAATTGGTTGAATCATCATAATTCTATAAATTAAATGTTGACAGAACAAATACTTGTCATTTTCTTAAAAGTTTCGTATAAATTAAAGACCTAAGAGAATTTGGAATGATGCGGGCTATAAATCTGATGCACACATTCTTTACGAAACGTGGGAAAGAGATAAATCCCATTTTCAGAATACGATACTGCGTGATAGCCTCGTCACAGGCATATTTCCATCCACCTCTTCTCTTGAATGTTTCAGGATCATACCTGAACCAGAGAAGACTTTCCTGCATATTATAAACCTGACATCCAGCCATCAGCATCTTAATCCAAAGGAAGTAATCCTCTGGGAAATATTGAGTTTGATAGCCATCCACCTTGAGCACCTCCGACTTCCGATACATCACAGTAGGATGATTCACCGGACAACGCTTCTTAGCGTATTCCATTACTTCCTTAGGATGTTCTGGCACCTTTCTCACACTCTCTATCTGATGAATATCAGTAACAAATTCATCTATCCAAGATCCAACCATACCGATTTCTGGATGAGCCTGCATAAATACAAACTGCTTCTCCATACGATGCGGTTTGGCAATATCATCGGTATCCATACGTGCCACAAGCTTATGCTTGCAATAGGTAAGACCATCATTCAGTGCGAATCCAAGTCCTCGGTTCTTTTCGAATCTTACTACATGGAGCTGAGGATACCGCTCCTCATACTCCTTCACAACGTTCTCCAGAGCATCTCCTAGCCTGCCATCTTCTACCAACACTACATCATTCGATACAAGAGTCTGATTAAAGATGGAATCTAACGATTCCCTTAAATACTCCGGTTTCTCCTTATAATACAAGGAGAGTAAAACTGAATATTGTGTATCCATTATTAAACTATATTCGTTTCCAACTTGTACAGATCGGATCGACTTTGAGATCTATATTCATCCACTTTTTGGGAGCTATTACAATTTTATCTTCATTAGAATTCAACCACGCTCCCCACCATGAGAAAGAAGAGTTAGCTATAACATTATATTTACAACCACTCATCAATTGCATATCGATATAACTATTACTACCAGTGTTCCAATCTACATAGATTACTTGAACATCATTCAACAAACTCTGCAAATGATTTCGACACCACTCGGTATCATTAGAAAATACTAAGAAAACATCAGGTGCCACCACGTCCTTCAAATATTGAATCGCTTTATGGTAATAATCCAATTCGCAGATATCCTTATAATAAGGATGATTGAGATAATCTCCTCTTCTCACATGAATAGAAGCACTATTACTTTTTTGAGCAACTTGCCAAATCTCTAAATTTTTATCTTTCAAAAATGGAAAAGTAAAAGCCTTTAATATCACACTTCTTACATCTTTAAAATATTCCTCATGCTGCCAATATCCGTCATAAAAACAATCATGTTGTATATCAAAAATATCTTGTTTTAAATCCATATTTTTGGGTTCTATACACATTGTTTTTCTCCTTGGCAAAATACATTTTCCAATTTGCCAACAGCGATAATTAAAGTATGGATATGAAACACGAACTAAATCCTTCCAATTAGCAAATTCACAATCTACCTGAAAAATTTTATCCAATTCGAAGCCATTATGTAATGGATAACCTTTAAAACATGACCTATCCACTTTTACAACTTCATTTTTAAACTTTTCGCGCAATGCGAGATAAAGAGCATACTGGAACATTTGATTACCCAATCCACCTAGGATTTTAACAATTTTCATTCTAATTTTATCAAATATAATTAATATAAAAGTTTTTCAACTTCACAAACTAAAATATTTTCATTGTATTGTTACAAGTACCAAGTAATTGAACGCAACAAAATTCCCAAACCTTTTCGTAGTTTTCCTTTTAAAGAATGATCATTTTTCGCATAAGGATATAAAAAAGAAGGTTTAATTATAATATCCGGGAGGAATTACAGCAGCTAACCCCTTTTTATCTTATCCGGGTATGCTTTTTAAAAGCTAAAAACATAGCATACTCAAACATTTGATTACCTAATCCACACAATATATTTACGATTTTCATTTTTTTGCTTATAATTTGCCAAGAAGAACCTTGGCTGTGATTTTATTTTTCTTCAAACCTTCTACGATGCAGAACGTCAGAAACAAACATAACACAAAAGTAAGACCGACAATAACAGCATCGCTTCCTGTAGGCAATAGTATTCTCACCTCACTTACGCCCCATCCCTTGAGTGAATCGGCCCATAGCAAACGTTTGCTTTCTATCATTTTTCAAAGATTCTGTTAAAATTTTCCTTGTTTAACACCTTGTCTATGTCATATTTGCATACCTCCTTTTGAACAGCCATAGACATAATCGGTATTCTTGAAGGGTTTTCTATAAATTCAAGCATTGCTGATTTCAAACTATTGACATCTTTTGGCTTTATGAGCACACCTAATGAAGAGTTTGAAATAACATCTGGATTTGCATGGAAATCTGAAGCTATCACGGGAAGACCAGCCTTGAAAGCATCAATCAACACACCTGGAAATCCCTCGCCCTCAAAATATGTAGGGAATACCATCACGTCATATTCAGAAAGTTGTCTCAATCCCTCTTTCGACTTCAAGTTTAAGAAGCCACCATACGATATGTAATCACAATCCAAGGTGTCAAAATATCCCTGTGAATATGTATTTGTTTGCGAACCGTAAAAAGTCACTGAAAATTTCCTGCCATATTCTTCATACAATTTTCTTGATACATCTATGAGCAAGCCAACACCTTTCTCCTCTATCAAACGTCCTAGAAATACGAACTTAATGCCCCCCGTTGGGCGATTTCTTTTCGCAGGCAACTCTCCTATCGGCTTAAAGTTAGGCAAGACTTCTACATTGCTCAGCCCCACATTGTTAAGCTGAACCTTCATGTAATGTCCCTGTACTAAAATCTTATGAAATGATTTTAATACAGGGACATTATTCAAATGCCCCTCTACATTTTTTCCCAAGTCTCCTCCTATAACAAAGTAAATGACTTGTCTATGAACATGCAAGATTTTCAAGATCTTGCCTAACCACAAAGCACCACGCCCAGAGATAGACAACACGCATTTACGCTTATAAAGAATTACATAAACGAGGGCAGACAACAAACAGACAATAGAACTCTTGTTCCAAGTATCAAAGAACCTCACGTCATAATACTTTTTAAGATGTGCCAACAACAATTGATTTTTGGCTTGTGCCCCACCACCAGTGGGAGGTTCTCCATATTGAATGGAAGCAATAAAAAGCAACTTTTCCATCAAGATTTGATTAATAAATAACTATATTTGATTTTCTCTTTACGAACTAATGCCAGAATGGTCAAAGAAACGACATAGACCAAAGAAAACAGTAACATACTTGCAAACAGATTATAAGCAAGAATCATAAAAACAGAGGTCAGTATTTCCATGCAAATTACAAACCTATCCAATTTAACGTTCAAATAACGATATAGATAAAACTGACACAAATAACTTCTCAACATGATACTAACCAACATACCCATGACAAGCATATTAATACTATTCACCACATTCGAAGACAGATAATAAAAGAAAACAGCAAACAACACTGAAGCCAAATTGATTTTCAACAATACAATTTGCTTTCTGAACGTCTTGAAATAGGTACCGAAAACCAATACCATCCGCGTCTCAAAAAGAGCTATAGGACATAAAATCATCAAATAGCTCAGGCTGTCCACATACTTTGGTATCCAAGTCTTTATTATCAATGATAGAGGAACGAAGCCGATAAAGCAAACCAGCGCAAAGAGTCCTATAACAAAAGTTAGCATATCCAGCAACTGCCTTTGCCTATCCTTTTCCATCCTACAAAGGTATGGGAACAAAACTAGCCCTATCTGTGAAATGAATGTCAAAACGAACATAGACAAAGATACAGCAAACGATATCTTGGCAAAAACAGAAATACCCCAATTATGCTCTACAAAGAAGCGACCAGAGCCTATGATGAAGGTACTCAACAAATTGGAAATTGTCAACGAAATTCCCACTATCATATTTCCACATGTAGCACGTAGATTATTTCTGGCAAACAAATTGGATGTGACTGTGAAATCGAAGACTCCCCCAAAGCAAGTGGAAACAAATGCTAGGGCTATGAAACGGGCACAAAGATAAGAGAAAATAACATTGACAAATAAATCTTTGTTAAAGAGAACCAGAAACACAAACAAAAGCCCCAAGAAGGTCACCTTGTCTATTACAACAGTCTTGGAATAATAACGCATTTTATCGGTTGCCATCAAGACAAACGACAACAACTTATATACATTCTCAACAATGATATAAACACCGAGGAAATAAAAAACAACCTGATAAGCGCCTTTCAGAAACAGGTACGAATATAGAGCAACCAATAAGGCTATGACCATTTGAAGAAACGACACCAACAGCAATTGGGGATAATACTGTTTCCTGTTGATTTCGGAAAACTTCTTACCGCCCAAAGCCAAATATATACCATCGCTAAAGCCGAAATGAAGAAGCCCTACATAACTACTACACAAGAAGAAATATTGCCAATAACCGAATTGTTCGATTTCTAAAATTTTTGGAAGCAATAAAGATGTAACTAGCCCACAACACAAGGATACAACTTGTGAAAACACGGCATAAGCAGAAGTTTTAAGGAAACTCTTTTTATTTGAATTCATAAACTTAACATTCTATTCAACCAACTTGCCATTTTATACTTCTCAACGATATCGTCACTTAATTTAACATAAGGAGATTGAATAAAAGCCTTAAAACCAGATTCATCATCCTTACCTAGAATAAATATATTATGAGAATTGTAAAAATCGTAATTGACAATATGTTGATTGTTGGTGACTAATTTCTTCTCATAAAACATAGATTCAAAAGCTCTCAAAGAAATTCCTTCTTGTCCTTCCTGAAGAATCTCAATAACAGAATTACTTGCTTGAACATTTTTACATACTACATTATAATCAATATGCCAAGAATATCTTCTGCTAAACAAAGCCTTACGGTTATTAACTAAAATAATTCTCGACTGTAATCGGTTCTTCCTATATAAACTTGCAACTTTATAAAGCATTTCTCTTCTCCCCTTATCTTGCCCTATGAAAAGCCCATCCCATTTAGTAGTTAATACGCCTTCTGTTAATACGTTATTGAAATAAAATGAACCTACATAAATGAATCCTGCACAAGCAGCATCTTCTTTTGAAAAAGTCGCTTTAATCCACCTTTCATTTAATCTAGTATGAGCTTTAGACTTGCAGAGTGGATTCCAAGAATAAAATATTAATCTTGCAGTTGGACTACAAACTTTTTCTATACGTCTCGCTACCTCGTCATAATTCTTTCGTGTGTCAAATAGAATGATAACATCCATTTGTTGGATCACATTTTCCAAATTAGGATTATCTTCCAAATATAATTTATGTGTAAACAAGCTAAGAAGTCTCTTCCATATAGGTGGAGACAAGAAACTCGAAACGCAACTCACCTGGCTGATGTGTATATATTTAGCAAAGCTAAAATCTACAAACAATACATTCTGTTTCATTATTCGTGCTTTAATCGATTTAAACGTTCTTGATAATAAATATTCTTTCTATGGTTTAACTCATCATAAGGAATATCATCAAAAATTGAGTAATATGGGTAATATATTTGATAAAAATAATAACCATGAGAAGTGGAACTTACCCAATCAGAAACATCTCTAGCCTGATTTTTTACCACACCAAATATAAAATTAGCATATAAGGCAAAAATTAATATTTTCTTCGCTCCATAGTGGTTCCAGATAAAATCACCCAATAATATTAAATAATATATCTGAAAGTAATTTACAAAACGAGTGGAAAAAATAGGCAGAAAAAGTCCTAAGATCTGTGTCAGCAAATAAAACTTTGCTCCTACAATAACAGTCGCAGACATACTGTTATTAGCTGTCTCATACTGTTTCACTAAATAAGCTACTAATAAAACTATCAAACAAGACCTAACACTACCAAAAATCGTTGCCCTTTTCATTTGAGAATATTCCTCAAAAGAATCTGAAAAAAATGGCAAGAAACTTCCTACAATGTGTTTAAGCAAAAAACTACTGAAAATAAAACCAACAATCAACAGAATTAGAAGTTGTTTATTATTAATAGTTGATGCAGAATACCTATACAAAAAAGGGATTACCAATAACACTATGCCAGACTTGTGAAAAGACAGAGCAAGTAAACTCCAAGAAAAATATTGTACCCATTTTTTTTCTTTATAATGATTCATTGCCAGTAAACCACAGCTAAGACTGAGTGACTCTCTTAAAATCTCGCAGTTGAAATAAAGCATTGTCGCAACTACATAGAAGAATATTACAGTAAAACGATACTGACAATACTTGCTAACTATGTAGAATATGACTCCATTAACTAATATTGCATGAAATATTTGGAATGAATAGAAATTAGAATTGATGGTTTTACAAAAACTGTTGGTTATATACCACATAGGAGCATACTTGGCGTGCAAAAAGTCAAATTTAGAAAGTTCTTCCAGAAAAGGAATCTTTTTCCACATATCCATATAACCGATTGTATCGCCACCAACATAATTTCTCAGTCCCAAGAACAACACGACCACAATATAAAGAAAAAAGTAATATCCTTTATATGTATTCCCTCTTTCATAACTGTTCCCGTAATTCCACAATTTATAATCACAAGCATATACGGGAAATAGAAACAATAATATAAGAATTAAATAAATCATTTGCTACTTATATCAAACGGTTTTCCTATCCTTAAATCCTTTGTGGGAAATAATTCGAGCAGGAACACCTGCCAATACGACATTCTCTTCATCAAAAGACTTAGTAACTACTGCATTAGCACCAACTATAGTATGGTTTCCAAGATGAACTCCTATTAAGATTTTTGCGCCAGCTCCAAGGTAACAATGTTGCCCTCCCCACACCTTATCGGAGATATTAACACCATTTTGAATGACACAATTATCTCCAAAGCGAGCGGTACCATTCACAACTATAGCACCATAATGAGGAATATATAAACCTTTACCAAAGGTGTTAGGAGGTATAGAGATTCCAGTTAAAACACTCAGATTCCTAAACTTGTAACGATACCAAAAGAGTAATATCTTGGACAATTTTCCTTGTCTACAATTGGTAAGATATTCTATCTTCCTCATATACTTTAAGTAACGCCATGTCTTATTAAAAAACAAAGACAAACCGGAAATATGGTTTGCCCTTCTATCCGCATCTAAATATATTTTTAAATCTTGTTTTGAAGCAATCATAAAAATCACGTAATTAGTGTTCACTGAATATATTTATTTTAACTATATTTTCTCACATAATATCTCTTGTACCACTGTGCAAACGCCCTAAGTCCCTCTCTAAGCGACGTATCTGGCTTATACCCGAAATCTTCTTCCAAAGGTGTAGTATCAGCGTAGGTTACAGGCACATCACCAGGCTGCATTGGCACCAACTCCTTATGCGCTTCGAAGTCATAATCCTTAGGCAGCACACCTGCAAGAATCAGCTCTTCCTGTAAAATCGTGACGAAATCTAAAAGATTTTCAGGATGGCTGTTACCTATGTTATATACTTTATATGGTGGGATAGGTAAGCCGTCCTCGCCTACTCGCTTCTCCGGAGCATGCTGCATTACTCTTACGATACCCTCTACGATATCATCTATGTAAGTGAAATCACGCTTACAATTACCATAGTTGAAAATCTTGATGGTTTCGCCCTTTACCAGTTTATTAGTAAAACCGAAGTATGCCATATCTGGACGACCAGCAGGACCATATACCGTAAAGAAACGTAAACCTGTGCTAGGAATATTATAAAGCTTAGAGTAAGCATGAGCCATCAACTCGTTGCTTTTCTTAGTAGCGGCATAGAGGCTTACTGGGTTATCCACCTTATCATCAGTGGAATAAGGAACTTTCTTGTTACTTCCATAAACAGATGAAGAAGAAGCATAAACCAAATGCTCTACCTCATGATGGCGGCAAGCCTCCAGGATGTTATAGAATCCTATAAGATTACTCTGGATATAAGCATCAGGATTCGTAATACTATAACGTACGCCAGCCTGAGCTGCTAAGTTAACTACTACAGAGATTTTATTTTCTGAGAAAATTTTCTCTACAACTTCTTTATTAGCAATGGAATCATGAACAAACGTCCAATCTTTACCCAATGCCTCAATTTCTTTCAATCGTTCATACTTGATGTTAACATCATAGTAATTGGTTATACAGTCAATACCAATTACCTTGATGTTCTTTGCATCATTAAAAAGGCGCTTAACAAGATTACTGCCGATGAATCCTGCAGCACCTGTCACCAAGATGGTCTTACCATCTAGACTAATATTATAATCTACCATTTTATTATTGATTATTTTGTAGTGATTAGTGATTAATTAGCTAGCATAATCACCAATCACTAAAAACTAGTCTCTTCTAAATATATCTCTTGTATATACCTTATCTTGTACATCATCCAAACAAGCATCATAACGATTGGCGATGATGGCTTGGCTCTGTGCCTTGAAAGTATCCATATCATTCACCACCTTGCTACCAAAGAAGGTGCTGCCATTCTCCAGAGTTGGCTCATAGATGATGACCTCAGCACCCTTTGCCTTGATTCGCTTCATAATGCCTTGGATTGCCGACTGACGGAAGTTATCGCTATTCGATTTCATCGTCAAGCGATAAACACCAATCACACACTTATGCTCCTTACCTGCATCATAGCTACTATTCTCATTATAATAACCAGCTTTTCTGAGTACGGCATCTGCAATATAGTCTTTTCTTGTACGGTTACTCTCAACGATTGCCTCAATCAAGTTCTCTGGAACATCGGCATAGTTTGCCAGGAGCTGCTTGGTATCCTTTGGTAGGCAATAACCACCATAGCCGAAACTTGGGTTGTTATAATGGGTTCCGATACGTGGATCAAGACCTATGCCATCAATGATTGCCTTGGTATTCAGACCCTTGACTTCGGCGTATGTATCTAATTCATTGAAATAGCTTACTCTTAGAGCAAGATAGGTGTTGGCGAAAAGCTTAACGGCTTCAGCTTCCTTCATGCCCATGAAAAGAACAGGGATGCCCTTGTTTTCTAATGTTGAATGTTGAGTGTTAATTGTTGAATTGCCTACGGACTGTGATGCGATAGCACCTTCAACAAGAAGTTGAGAGAAGGTCTTGGCAGCTTCTTTTAACTTCTCTATATCTGTAACTTTCAGAATTGCCTCGTTCTCCTCGGCATACTCTGGGCGATCTATCAATTTAGGATAACCAACGATGATACGGCTTGGATAGAGATTATCATAGAGTGCCTTGCTCTCTCGGAGGAACTCCGGAGAGAAAAGGAGATTGAATTGCTTCACTCCCTTCTGAGCATACTTCTGATACAGGCTTCGGGTATAACCTACTGGGATGGTACTCTTGATTACCATCACTGCATCGGGATTTACCTCCAGAACCAGGTCGATAACTTCTTCTACATGAGTGGTATCAAAGAAGTTCTTCACTGGGTCGTAGTTTGTTGGTGCTGCAATAACTACGAAGTCTGCATCCTTGTAGGCTGACTTGCCATCCAAGGTAGCTGTGAGATGCAGAGGCTTCTCTGCCAGATACTTCTCGATATACTCATCCTGAATCGGAGATATATGCTGATTCAGTTTATCTACTTTCTCGGGAATTACATCTACAGCTGTTACCTCATGGTGTTGAGATAAAAGTGTGGCAATACTGAGTCCGACGTAACCGGTTCCGGCTACGGCAATTTTTAATTGATTAAAATCACGCATTATTTTAAGTTCTTATATTAATGCATCCTGAGCCTCTGCCGAAACTAACTTCCCGGCAGAGAACTGCAGGATGCGACGTGGGTGATTATGTAGCGCCCACACTACTAAGCTACTTCTCGTTTTATATATTTTTTCGTTATTTCTAACTATATAATTGGTTCGTATCGGAAATTAAGGACATAGAGTCCCTGCCAGATAAGAATAGCTTTTAGGGTATTCTTACCTGAATATTGATTGAGTAAAACTAATTTGAATTTGATTTTTAAAATGTATCTGCTCTCGAAAGAGGTCCCACAGATTTTTTGAGACCTGTGCGGTCTAGGAAAAGTCCCACAGATTTCACGGATGAACACAGATTTCTTTGCGGCCTGTGCGGCCTAGGATAAGAGAGTCACGCAGATTTCGCAGATGACGCAGATTATTTGCGAACCTATGCGGTTTCCCTTATAGGGGACAGAAACCTAAAGGGCTGGCTGAGAGTGCTTACGCAACAGAGTTGCGATTGTCTGTCGCCTGACGGAAAACTTTATTCTGGTTGTTCTTGCAGATATTTCTCTATCCAAGGCTTTAACTCTGGAATATCACATTCTATTGTATCCCAAAGACTTTCCGGATCTACAGTATAATAGCCATGAACTAATACATGACGCATCTTTTCTATAACACGCCAATCAACTTCCGGATGACTAGCCCTAAATTCCTTTGTCAGCATATAGACAGCCTCTCCTATTACCTCAACAAACTTCGTAAAGCCGTAAAAAACAAGCTTGCTGTTTTTAACGTCTTCTAAAGTATATTGAGATTTATACTCTTGAATTTCATTGATGGCTTCAAGAATATGTTCTAATCTGCCTCTATCTTTAACTTTTTCTCTCATAAATCAAGAACTTGTCGTTATTTACTGAGTCTAACGCAAAAGGTAAGAGGCGACTGGCTTCTACCATATCTACCTTACGATGAAGTAAATCTTCTAAATTGAGCATCATGGCAGCAATCTTCATCAATGATACTCGGGAGTTCTGGCGATCATACTCTACAAGAATATCGACATCACTATCCATACTCTCTTCGCCTCTTGAGCATGAACCAAAGAGCCAAGCCTTCTTGATGGGTTGGCTTCCAAAGAATTGCTGAATCTTTGGAATCATATTTTCAACATTCTTACTAATCATAATCGAGTACATTTTTATTGTTTACATGCTGCAAATATAAGGGAAATATCTGAAATAGCCAAGAAAATTCTGGATTTTAACACATCGGGAGTCCCACAGATTTCACTGATGAACACAGATTTTTTGACCTATTCGGTCAGATTTTCACAGACTTTTACGATCACTTCTTCTTGTTTGTATGTTTGGGTGGGTGTGAAGGGGGTGTATAAGAACTTTTGTATATACAGCGTGCGCAAAAGATAAAGAGAAAGGGTATCAGATAGTTACGTCTTCTTTTTAACACACTTTTCATGCTAAAGTTCATATACCCCCTTCACACTTCACGCTTTGTTTGCTAATTTTTTAAAATCGCTCATTTCGGCGACAATGGTTCCAGCAACCCGTCAATCAGACGAAGCAGCTCGTCTCTGTGAGCCTCGCCCACCAACGACTCCATCCAACGTATCGCGCCCCAGTAGTCGTCGATGGAAACATCACGGTCCATCGCCTCCAGACTCTTGGTGTACGCATCAGACAGCCCGAACTCCTTGCGGATGGCTGGCTTGGTAGAAGCCCAATGCTTCTCCTCCTCGGTAAGACCACCCTCAAAACGGTCTTCCTTCAGTTCGCCACGCATGGCCCAAAATACGTTGTGGACTAAAAGATTAAAACACTTGTGGACAGAAATCTTGCCCATCTGTAGTCGTAGGAATTCTTGATTCCCATGACTTCACTTTTGATTTTTTTGAAAAACATTGTGAATAATTTTATGTTATGTTCCAAAATCGGAACTTTTTGTTTTCAATGCCAATTTTTATGCTTAGCTTTGCGGCGGAATCTATATGATTCAATTTTACAACAACTTCAATTCTTATCTAAAAATGACAACAACAGAACAACAACAAAGACAGGAAATGGTATTGCCATCTTTCTTCTATGCTATCGCCTCCAGCGAAAGCAGACAACTCACCAGTCTTGATGAACTGCAACGGATCATCACCCTCGACGCCATGACCCAGGCACGTACTGAAGACTATCGCAAGAACATGCACATCAGCAGCGAGCTCGCCCATCAAACCAAGGTGATGATGCCCGGCATCACTACCTCCGTGCTCATGGACGGACGGGGCAAGGAACTGCGCAACGTGGTGAAGACCACACAGATGCTCGCCGTGGACATCGACAAGATTCCTGCCGAGAAGATGAAGGAGGTCGTACAGAAGGCGGACGCCGATCCTCACACCATGATGAGGTTCATCACCGTGAGCCAACGGGGTCTGCGCATCATCTCCAGATACCTGCCCATAGATGACGACGAGGTGACTGCACTGGAACTTTTCGATGTGATCATACGCAAGGCGATGAGCTATTACAGTAAGTTGCTAGGCGTGCCTGCCGACGAGCAATGCGTAGACATCACCCGCATGTGCGGACTCGCCCACGACCCCACCGCCTACTTTCATTGGGACGCAGAGCCTTTCGGCCTGGACACCCACGATCTGAAGACGCTCTACACCAAGAAGGCAAACGAGGCGAAATATGCCAAACGTGCCAGCAAGCGTAAGCGAAACAGCCAGAAGATGGTGGCACTGGGCAAGGGGATACCCTCGATGGACGAGGCGGCGCAGCACATACTGAGCCTGCTCGATACGTGGGGCTACAAGTTTGAGAGCGGTGCCCACAACGAGTATGTACTCCACTTCGGCAAGGTGTGCGTACGCTATGGCATAGACAAGGAAGAGGCAATGAACTACGCCAAGACCAACTTCAGCTCCGACTATCCCGATGCTGACAGCGTGATGAAATCATGCTACAAGCACACCGAAAAGCTAGGCACCTGGCACTTCTACCGCAAGGGCGAGAGTTTCTCGGGTAAGCCGACCGTCAAGGTCATCAAGCAGTGGCTCTCGATGAGATACGAGTTCCATCACAACGAGGTGACGGGATTCCACGAGGTGCTGAGCCGCAATATCATCAACGGTAAATACCATAAGTGGACCCGCATCGACGACAACATAGAGAACACCATCTGGACCCAGATGGACGAGATGGGACTCGAAGTGACCACCATCAAGCTGCACGCCATCATCAACAGCGATTTCAGCGAACCTTGGGATCCCTTCGACGAATATCTCAGGAGTCTGCCCAAATGGGACGGAAAGACCGACTATATCGATGAGCTTGCCAACCGGGTAACCATCAACTATTGCCCTGGCTACCACCACTCACAGGAAGAGTTCAGATACTTCTTCAAGAAATGGCTCGTATCGATGGTGGTGGCATGGGTATCGCCGAGAGTGGTGAGCCAGACCATCCTGATATTCATCGGGAGGGGTGGCATCAACAAAACCACATTCTTCTATTATATCCTGCCACCATGCCTGCGCCAGTACTTCATCAACGAGTCAACCGCCAACTATACCGACAAGGACTTCATGGAGGCTTTCTCAAGCAAGGCACTGATATGCCTCGACGAGCTGGAGTCTACCTTCGGCAAGGGGCTGAGCGCCCTCAAGAGCAACGTCACCAAGCTGGTGTTCTCCATCCGCCGCCCCTACGACAAGTATCGTTCGGAACTGCTGCACCGTGGTGCCCTCTGTGGCACCAGCAACAGCATACAGATCATCACCGACGAGGAGAACCGCCGCTACTCACCATGGTTCGTAGACAATATCGAGAGCCCTAGGGAGACACCCATCGACTACCAGCACGTCTATGCCCAGGCTGTAGCTCTGGGACAAGAGGTAACCAATCGGGTGAAGAACCAGGAAGAGGGATGGGTATACTGGCTCACCACCGTCGACATAGACGTGATGAGGGAGCACAACGGCATGTTCATGGTTTCCAACTTCATGGAAGACCAGATACTGCGCTTCTACAAGGTGCCGAAATCAGACACCGCCCCTCAATATGTAAAGTTCCGCTATTCATCGGAAATCATGGAGCGCATAGGCGGAAGTCCCGCCCTGAGCCGCAACATGAGTCACCAGAATCTGAGCGCCGTGATGCAGCGACTGGGCTTCAAGAAGGTACACCGCGCCAAAGGTAACGGATGGCTCGTGATAGAGAAAAATCCGGGAGAAATCAACACCGAAGCCATCTGCAGCCCGAACGAATGCGCAGAAACGTACCTGAAACCGTACAGAACCATAGCTACGGATAGCCAGAATGGTTCTGACCAACAATAAGCAGCATTCTGGCAAGTGCTAACCAGCATTGCCAGCAACACTAAGTATCATCAAGAGGAACGCTAAGTATCATTACCGCGATTCCATAAAAGTAAATTCTGTATGAAAATCAAGATATACAAGAAATTCGAGCTTGCCAAGCTCTACTTTCCAGAGCAGTCGAAACACGTGGCACTAAACCACCTGATGCGAATGGTAAACCACTGTCCGCCCCTGCTTGAGGCCCTGCAAAGAGAGGGCTACGAACGGTTGGCGAAGACCTTCACCATGCGCCAGACGCTGCTCATCTATGAGTATCTGGGCGAGCCATAATACTGAGTTTTGCAGTTTTATGCCCCATCGTATCCCTATCTCACTCCTATCGTACAGAAGCCTCTTCTGAAAGTCGTATCTTTGCAATCGTAAACAAGAAACAAGCACTGCGCAGCGCTTTAATACATGAAACACTAACCATAAAACAATTTATTAGCCTTATGATTGAATACGACTTAAAAAAGAACAACAACAAGAAGAATGAGAAGGCTTACGGCAAATACTACGCCAAGCCCCACATTAGTGAAACTGTAGATCTCGATGAGCTCGCCGACCACATGCACGGTCACAACTCTCCATTCTCAGCCGGGACCATCAAGGGCATCCTCATCGATGCCGTGACCCACATCAAGGAGCTACTGCTCTTGGGCAAGAATGTAAAGCTCGACAACCTCGCCATCTTCTACATCAGCATCAAGAACAAGATGGGTGCAGAGAACGCCGACGACTTCACCGTATCTAAGAACATCGAAGGAGTGAGAATGAAAGCCCGCGCCACGGGCGACTTCCGCTCCGTGAATCTCAACCTCGACGCCAACTTGAAGAAGTATGGTGCTAAGAAAAAGAAGTCTTCGACCACCACCGATTCCGAAACGACTACGCCATCGGGTGATACAGGCAAGGGCGACTCTGGCTCCACCACTAACCCAGGTAGCGGTTCGGAAGGCGATGGACTTGAGTAACCGGGATAGCATATCCCCGTTATCTCTCAACGGGGATTGCAAATCCCCTTAACATGTTTTTTTTAATATATTGACCGAAAATGACACAAGATCGATTTCCGATGACGATTGGCGGCGAGGAGGTGCTCAATGAGCATCACCTGCTCGCCTACACAGAGAACGGCGAGATGATGGACTCACCTCAGAGCGTCCGTTTTCTCGTAATTCACTGCTCGGCAACACGTGCCGACCGTAACTACACCGACAAGCAACTGATGCGCGACCACAAGAAGCGTGGTTTCCGCACCGTGGGCTATCACTTCTATGTCCACAAGGACGGAAGCAGCACACAGTTCAGAAAGCTGCTGGAGGTAGGTGCCCATGCCCGACCTTACAACCGATGCTCCATCGGCATCTGCTACGAGGGCGGACTCGATGACGAGGGCCGTCCTGCCGACACGCTCACCCGAGCCCAATATGATGCGATGTGGAACTTGCTCAGGAAACTGAAGATTATGTTTCCACAGGCGCAGATTGTAGGACACCGCGACTTGCCGGGAACAACTCCCAAGGAGTGCCCTTGCTTCGATGCAGCGAAAAAATTTCCACTTTAATGCTGAATGTTAAATGTTAAATGTTAAATGTTAAATTTGAGCCATGAAGAAAGAAACCATCAAGAAGGTGATCAATTTCATCATCACCGTACTTACTGCCGTAGCTAGCGCATTCTGCGTACAGAGCTGTCAGTAAATTCTCAGTACCTAAACCTTAAGTTCTAATTCTACCAGTATTGCCAGAAGATGCCCAAGCGGTGCATGTCAGAGCCCACGAAGTCGTACATATCGTTCTTCATGAGCCACTTGCATCGCTTCTGCACCTTCTTGCCATACTGCCCGTCTATCGAGAACGCATTTCGCTGGAACTTTACGCCCATCAGCTTGAGCTTCTCGTAGTCGCGCTTCTCCATGTAGAGGTAGCGCTCAGGATGGGCAAGCACGGGCGTGTAGCCCTTGTTCTTGATGCGCTCCAGAAGACCGTGGAAATTCATCGGGGCTGAGAAGATGCTCGTCTCCACCAACAGGAGCTTGCCATCCTCGCCCAGCGGCAACAGGTCGTTTGCCTTCAGGCGCTTTTCGAAGAGCGCATCTAGCATATTTTCGGCTGCGAGATGCAGCCGGAGCATTTTTCTGTCAGCAGGGTTTCGCTCGGCGAAGTCCTGCTGATATTGTTTCTGGAAGTCGGCAAATACTTGGCGCAAATGGGTGGTCTCGTTGGGTACGTCTTCCATAATATGAGGCGTAAACCAGACATCCCTCATGCCTGCGCCTTCGTAAAGGCACAACATTTCCAACGACTTCTTTACCTCTTGAAATCCGTCATCCACGCCGGGCAGGATGTGGCAGTGCCAGTCGATGCCGCCGGGGAGTCTCTCTGATGGTGCTTTCTTGCTTGCCGTCGGATTGCAAATCCAACGGAACGCCTCACGGAATATATTCATATTTTTCTATTCTTTTATCCAATATTCTACTTTCCTATTTTTGCCCCCCCCATTCTTGTCGGAGCCGTAGTGGTAGCCGTAGCCATAGCCATAGTGGTAGCCATAGCGATAGTAGTGGCCGTAGCGGCCGCCCTGAGCCTTGGTTCCGTTCAGAATGAGCGACATATTCTTGAATTTCTTGTCCTTGTAGAACTGCTCGATGTCGCCCAGCATACTGCGCTGCATCAAGCCCGAGCGTACCACGAAGATGGTGCGGTCGGCAAGTTTCTCTATAATCTGGGTATCTGCCACGATTTCCACTGGTGGACAGTCGATGAACACATAATCGTACTCACCCCTCATCTGCCTGATCATCTTCTCCAGACGATCGGTGAAGAGGAGCTCCGTAGGGTTAGGCGGCATGGTACCGATAGGCAGCACGTCGAAATCCTTCACCAGTCCATACTCCTCGCCATGGCAGATGATGCCCTCCAGGTCATCGGTTCTGCCGTTGAGATAGTCGCTGAGTCCCTCGCCAGGGCTGCCCACAAGCATGGATGTGGAACCATGGCGGAGGTCACCATCGATGACGAGCACCTTCTTCTTCTTGATGGCGAGCGACATGGCGATGTTGCCTGCCAGGTGACTCTTGCCCGAGCCTGGGTTGAAAGACGTAAGGATGATGACGTTCTGCTCGGGATGGGTACCTATCATAAACTCCAGGTTGGTGCGCAGCACGCGGAACGCCTCGTTCACGATGTCGCGCTTGCCTGCCTTCACCACAATCTGTCGCGTCTCCTTCGGCTTCTTCCAGAACTGGATGCGCTGCAGAAGAGTTGGTCTGTTCTTGCGACTGATGCAGTATGGTATCTCACCGAGGAATGGTATGGTGATGTTCTTGAGGTCGTTTCTGCCCCTCACCGTCGTGTTCATGTTCTCACGGATAAAGATGACTACCACAGGTATCAGGACTCCGAGAACGAAAGCCACGAGAATGATGTTGCGGCGCACAGGCTGCACGGGCTTGATGTCGCCCGTAGGAGGGGTGATGATGCGCGTGTTGTAGGCGGTGAAAGCCTTGGAAAGCTCGTTTTCCTCTCTCTTCTGCAAGAGGAAGAGGTAGAGCGCCTCCTTTACCTTCTGCTGGCGGCCCACTGTTTGCAGGTACTTTGCCTGGCTAGGGTTGCTGGCTATCTGGCTGGTGGTCTGCGCCTCGTTTGCCTGCAGGTTGCCAAGCTGCGAGTTGAGTGTCACCACGAAGTTGTCGATACTGGTTACGATGCTATGGCGCATGGAGGCGAGGCTCTGGTCATAGTCAGCCACCAATGGGTTCTGCTCGCTGGAGTTAGCCACCAGGTTGTTGCGCTCCAGCTGCTGCTTGTTGTATTCGGTAATCTGCTGCTCGATGCCCGGGCTGTTGATGCCGATATTGGCTGGCAGGAGCTGGTTCTTGCCCACCTTGCCCGTCAGGAAGTCGCGCAGGTAGCGTGCCATGGAGAGGCGTGAGTTCAGCTCGAGTATCTGCTTGTCTACGTCGCCGCTCTTCTGCATGTATTGCTGTGCGGCGGTCTCTACGTCGGGCAGCAGATTGCGGCTCTTGAACGAGGAGATGTCATTGTCTACGTCGCCCAGTTCTCGCTCGATGACGCCCAGGCGCTCGGTGATGAAATGGGAGGTGGAGACGGTCATCTGGTTCTTGTCCTCTATCCAGTTCTTGCGGTATACGGAGATGATGGTGTTCAGCACGTCCTCGGCGCGCTGAGTGAGCTGGTCCTTATAGGTCAGGTCGATGACTGTTGCCTTCTCCTCGCTGATGCTTGCCGAGAGCGACGCCTTGATATGGTCGGTCATGGCATAGAGGTTGGTGCGGGTCACATGCAGTTTTCTGCTCTCATGTCCATTGACGAAGGCTGAATAGCCCGGTGCCTGGTCTACGCATACATAGCCCATCGCCGTGCGGACGGTCTGGCCCAGCTTGCCCTGTACCTCCTCGTCCGATACCACTTCGTTTCCAGCCTTGTCGGTACCACTCACATGTACGATGGAAAACAGGTTGCCATGCTTTACCTCTACATCCAACTTGACGCTCTGCATATCGTTCAAGCTATAGAAATGAACGGTCACAGGCAGCGTTCTGCCATAGAGAGCTACGGGATGGAAGGTGCCGTCTACACTGTAGTTTACGTCGAGCTTGAGCTGCTTGCCTGCCTCCAGCAAAACGGCTGGCGACTGGATGGCAATCAACTCGTTGTTGACGTTCGACTTGCCTCCCGAGAGTCCCATGTCGGAGAACATACTGGCCACATCGCTGTTGATGCTCTGGCTCTTGCCGTCTTCCTTGATGAGGATGGATGCCGTGCGCTGATAGACACCCGGCGTGGAGAGGAGGTAATAAGTGGCTATGCCCAGGGTGACGACGAGCGAGATAACAAACCATCGCCAGCGCGCAAGGCACAGATACATTAAGTCTTGCAGACGAATGAAGTCTTCTGCCTGCTGGGGGCGACGACCCGGAGCATTCTGCATCGTCGCTTGATTATTCTGAATCATTGAAATTAAATGTTGAGTGTTGAATGTTGAATGTTGAGTGGTGAGTGTTCACTCATCTCTTACATTATCTCTTGATAAGTACCGCCACGCTGGTGGCAAGTGAGGCAAGGCTAATCCAGAAGCCCGTGCTCCTGACATTGTTGCCATTGACCGTGCTCTGGCGAGCCTTGGTCTCGTTAGGGCTGATGTAAACCACGTCGTTCTGCTGCAGGTAATATACCGGACTGTTGAACACGCTATTTCCCGAGCAGAGATTAATCTTATATATCTTCTGGTGACCGTTTTCCTGGCGCAGCACCATTACGTCTTCGCGGGTGCCATAGATGGTCAGGTCGCCCGCCTTGCTGAGGGCATCGAGAATGGTCACTTTCTCGTCCTCGATTTCATACTGTCCAGGGCGTGCCACCTCACCAATCACCGAATAGTGGAGATTTGCCAGGCTGACGGTCACCACGGGATCCTTCACCAAGTTGCGCTGCACAAGAGCTTTCTTGATACCCTCGGCTATCTGCTCACGGGTATGATCTGCCACATGCAAGGTGCCCAGCACAGGGAAGTCGATGTTGCCCTTGCTGTCTACCGTATAATAATAGGCATCCTTGGCGATGGACGACGTAGAATAGTTGGTGGAGCTTCCCGTAAGGTTGAAGAGTTGTGTGATCTGTGGATCCTTGCTCTTCACGCCGATGTAGAGTTTATCGGTAGGCTTAGCGGTGATTACCGCACTTTTCAGATTGACCAGCGTATCAGGATTTTGGTTAAAATCCTGGAAATACGCTATTTGTTTTGGGGTTCCACAAGCTGACAGGACAAGAAGTCCCGTGCAAATAGCTCCAGAAAGCAATGATTTACGATATTTCATATGATTTTATATTTTTTCTAGAAAACATCTTGGTATATAGGTGGTGGCAACGGCACAGATGCCCTCTATCGTCACGATGAGCCGATGGTCGCCATTGATGCGCTTGATTTCGCCCTCCAGACCTTTGAACCTGCCGTCGATGACCCTGACACGTTCTCCTTTCTTCCAGTTGAAGGCTCCGTCCTCGAAATATTCCAGCCCCTCCTGGTCGCCTGACGACACCATCATGAACATCTGCATCTGTCGCTTGGGAATGGCGATGGGCTGTGGGTCGAAGTCCACCAGCTGGCGATATAGCCTAGCCTTGCCAAGCAGTTCCTGCTCCAGACATAGTGCCTGTTGCTTGCTGCTGCGCATGAAGAAAAGCGAAGGTATGAGTGGGCGCTCCACCACAATCTTCTTGCCTTGGCTGTTTACTTGTCTCTCTTTTACGAAGGGGGCGTAATATTCCATCACGTCGCCCATCATATCTTCAGGGAATGTGTTTGTCATCTGGTCGGGATGCTTAAGCGCGTTGTTGAACAGGTTGAACAGGTCGCGGCAAAGCGCCACTTTGTTCATGAACACGCGCATGGCATACCATGATGCCTCTGTCTCGGCTTGGTTGCCAAGAGACTCGGCTTGTATGCTAAGAGGATGATTAATATCTTTTATTGAATTGTCCATTCTTTCAATTTAAGTATTCTTGTATAGATACATTTTCTCTTCCCCCTTGTGTCGAAATGTGTCGTCACAAGCAGCAAGGAGATTGAGGCAGTATACTTCTGATAAAGCTTCTGTCGTTCGGAGCAACCCTGACCCAGGCGATGCAGTACCCGCAATCCCATTTGGGTAACTAAGCCTCATATTAACAGGTTTAGTTCTCAAACGCGCCGCAAAGTTAACAAAAAAAAAAAAAAACGAAAGAATGTTAGTACAACTTTAGATAAAATTAGTTTTTTGAGCAGTTTTCTAAATTACTGTTAATTTTAGCATTTAATTTGCACACAAAACATAAAATCGGGGTAAATCACTTTGCGAAAGAGATTTACCCCGATTAAACATTATACAGATGGAAGGAAACTTAATTGTTTACGCTACCTCCCACAATATCAAGCAATTCATTGGTAATGGCCTGTTGACGACTCTTGTTGTACTGCAAGTTGAGTTCGCGCAAGAGTTCATCGGCATTATCCGTAGCGGTCTGCATGGCTACCATTCTGGCAGCATGCTCACTCGCCTGGCTATCCAGCAGGGCTGTATAAATCATCAGTCGAAGCTGCTTAGGAATCAAGACTCCCAAAACAGTCTCCAAGTCTGGCTCTACAATGAAGTCATCATTCAGAGGTTTTGCCTCAGAACTCTGGCGTCCGTCAGCTTCAGCCTGCTTTTGGCGCAGATATTCCTGAGCCTTTGCCGTAGCCACATTAGAGGTAAGGTCACGATCGTTGTCCACTCCTATCGCCTCAGTGCTGAGGTCAATAGGCAAGAAAGTCTTGCGGGTCAGAATCTGTGAACCGGCACTCTTAAAGTGATGATAAATCATCTCCACCTTATCGAGCTCACCAGCAGCATACTGCTTGGCAAGTGAATGGGCGATATCTGCACAGGCGCTGGCATGAGGATGATCGGCAAGATCATTAAAGTTACCGCCAATCTTCAAACCCAGTTTCTGTACCTTCTCTGCCACTTTTCGTCCGATAGGATATACCGTGATGTCGTCAATGCCTTGAGCCTTATACTCGTCCACCGCATGCATCATCATCTTGATAACGTTGGAATTGAATCCACCACACAAGCTGCTGTTAGAACTGTATACCACAAGAGCTACACGCTTGGTTTCCTTGTGCTCCAACTGCAACGGATGGTCGACATTCGGAGTACTTACCAGGAAACTCTTGAGGATATGTTCCAGCATATTTCCATAAGGCAGCATATTCTGGATAGCTACCTGAGCATGATGCAACTTACTGGAAGCCACCATCTTCATCGCACTCGTAATCTTACGGGTACTGTTAACGCTGGCTATGCGAGTTTTAATCTCTTTTAATGACGGCATAGGCTATTACGCTTTATATTGTCCTGCAACATTAGCCATGGTCTCCTCGACTGCCTTAATGGCATCGTCGGTGAGTTTACCATCGCCCAAAGTCTCAATCACATCAGCGTGCTGGCTGCGCATTGCATCGAGGAACAGATCCTGACAGTCGCGAACCTTATCCATTGGCACGTCGTGCATCAATCCGTGAACACCACAGTAGAGAATAGCTACCTGCTCGCCTACCGGCATTGGGCGGTACTGAGGCTGAACCAGCAACTGGTCGTTCTTACGGCCACGGTCCAGAGTCATCGCTGTTACGGCATCCATATCGCTAGAGAACTTAGAGAAGGCCTCCAGCTCACGATACTGAGCCATATCAATCTTCAGTGTACCAGCCACCTTCTTCATACTCTTGATCTGGGCAGAACCACCTACACGAGATACGGAGATACCTACGTTGATAGCTGGACGGAAGCCCTGGTTGAAGAGGTCGGTCTCAAGGAAGATCTGACCGTCGGTGATGGAAATCACGTTGGTTGGGATGTATGCTGATACGTCACCAGCCTGTGTTTCGATGATAGGGAGGGCTGTCAAAGAACCACCACCCTTAACGTGACCCTTCATACACTCTGGAAGGTCGTTCATCTGCTCGGCTACCTCCTGCTGGTCGTTGATACGAGCGGCACGCTCCAACAGACGCGAATGGAGATAGAACACATCACCAGGGTAAGCCTCACGTCCGGATGGACGGCGGAGGATCAGAGATACCTCACGGTAAGCCACAGCCTGCTTACTCAAGTCATCGTATACGACGAGAGCTGAGTAACCACGGTCGCGGAAGTACTCACCGATAGCTGCACCGGCAAATGGTGCGTAATACTGCATGGCTGCAGGATCGGCAGCAGTAGCACTTACGATGATGGTATATGGCAGGGCGCCATGCTCCTTGAGGTTCTGTACCAATGCTGCAACGGTAGATGCTTTCTGACCGATAGCTACATAGATACAATATACTGGCTTGCCAGCCTCATAGAAACTCTTCTGGTTGATGATGGTATCCACTGCGATGGCAGTCTTACCGGTCTGACGGTCACCGATGATCAACTCACGCTGTCCACGACCGATAGGAATCATAGAGTCTACCGCCTTCAAACCAGTCTGAAGAGGTTCCTTTACTGGCTGACGATAGATTACACCAGGTGCCTTACGATCCAAAGGCATCTCGAAAGAATCGGTGAGGTCGATGTCACCCAGACCATCAATAGCCTGACCCAGAGGGTTTACGACACGTCCGAGGAAGTTGTCGTTTACGCGGATAGAAGCGATACGGTGTGTACGCTTCACGCTCTGTCCCTCCTTGATGCCAGCTGTAGGACCTAAGAGGACACAACCTACATTGTCTTCCTCCAAGTTCATGACGATAGCCATGGTTCCATTCTCAAACTCAAGAAGTTCATTAGCCTCGGCATTGCGCAGACCATAGATACGAGCCACGCCATCGCTGACGGTAAGCACGGTACCCACCTCGTCAAACTGCTGAGAGCCATTAACCTCCTGGAGCTGCTGCTGAAGAACCTCAGACACCTCACTTGGTTTAATTTTATCTGACATTTTGTTATTTACTTTAATTAATTTTACTTTTTGAGCTGTGTCAGAATGTTGTTGAGCTTAGTCTTTACGCTCGCATCCATTCTGTAAGTATCATACTCAAGGATGAAACCACCAATCAGTTCAGGGTTCACCTCGGTCTTGAACTCCACAGTACCTTTCGTTCTCTGCTCCACCATCTTGCGCATCTTGTCCTCAGTAGAGGCGTCAACGGCAGTGGCGGTGATCAGCTTACCGCGGATGATGTTCTTCTGTTTCCTGTAAAGAGTGATATACGAAGCAGCCATGAATTGCAGGGTGCTCTCCCTATCCTCTTTCAAGACGAGAGCGATAAACTTCTTGCTCAGTTCCGTAGGCTCTTTGCCCAGGGCTGTGATGAGAAGTGCCTCTTTCTTGTCTTTGGAAAGCATAGGGTTGTCTATCGTAAATCTCAGTTCAGGCACGTCGATGTAGCTCTTAAAGAGCGTCTGCATCTCCTGGTAGACCTGATCTTCGAGCTTCATGCCGAGTGCAGCCTTGATGAGGGCACGGGCATAACGCACCGATATTACACCTATATCCATAAGCTTTACTATTTGTTGTCAGAAGAAACCTCGTCCAGCAGTCGATTTATCATATCCATCTGTGCCTTGTCGTCAGAGAGCTTAGCCTTGAGCACCTTCTCTGCAATCTGAACAGAGAGTTCGGCTACCTGGCCTCGGATTTCACGAATGGCATTCTGCTTCTCGGTCTCAATCTGCTTCTTGGCATCAGAGAGGAGACGTGCGCCTTCTTCGCGAGCTTTATCCTGTGCTTTCTCTACAATGGCATCGCGGGTTTCGGCAGCCTCCTTGAGGAGGGCAGCCTGCTTCTCGCGAGCTTCCTGCAAGATGGATTCACCTTCTTTTTGGATATTGGCAAGCTTCTCGTTGGCTTCGTGAGCCTTCTTCAGACTATCATCAATGAAAGCCTTGCGCTCGTTCACCATCTTAATGATGGCTGGGAATCCAGCCTTCCAAAGGATGATGAAGACGATGATGAAGACCAGCGTCATCCAGAAGAGCAAACCGCTATCAGGAATTAATAAATCCATATATACTGGTTAAAGTTTTACTTAAACGTTTTATTTTAACTAACTCTAGAATCATCTCTATCATGCCCCGGAAAGACATCAGGCTGATGCCTGAGACTTCCTTTTATCGGGGCAGATGATAGTGACAGATGAGATGATTACATAACGATTGCCAGGATGGCGATGATGACAGCGAAGAACGCAACACCCTCAACCAACGCAGCTGCAATAATCATAGAAGAACGGAGGTCGCCCATCTTCTCTGGCTGACGAGCCATAGCGTCCATAGCCTGGCCACCAATGCGACCGATACCAATACCTGCGCCAATAGCGGCCAAACCTGCACCTACTGCGGCACCCAACTTTGCAATCTCTGCTGCTAATAAAAGTGATAACATAATCTTAATAATTTAAGTTGTTTATATTTTCTTTGTTTATTATCTGAATGAAATTAGATCCGTAATCTATAAGCTATAAACTACTTCACTACCTCTGGCTCAGCCTCATGAGACTTTACATGAGCCAGCGAGATGAATACTGCACTCAGCATGGTGAATACCAATGCCTGAATGTAGCTTACCAATACTTCGAGGAGCATCATAAAGGCGCTCATCGCAACACTTACTATTGTCATACCCGTACCTGCCACATAGTTGGCGATAGCATTCTCACTGATGTTGAACATAATGAAAATGATAGCCGCAAACGAAAGTGCGATGGCGTGACCCGCCATCATGTTGGCGAAGAGTCGGATAATCAGAGCCAGCGGTTTCGTAAAGATTCCGAAGAGCTCGATGAATGGCATCAGTGGCACAGGCACCTTCAACCACGTTGGTACCTCCGGCCAGAAGATATCCTTCCAGTATTCCTTGGTACCGGTGAAGTTGGTGATGAGGAATGTCGTTACACCGAAGAATACGGTGCAGGCGATATTACCCGTCAGGTTACCACCACCTGGAGGGAATGGTACGATACCCATGATGTTCGCCACGAAGATAAAGAAGAAGCAAGTAAGCAACCATGGTGCGTACTTTGGCGCTTCCTTACCGAGCGTAGCCTTGATTACATCGGTATATACCGACATGATGAACATGTGCATCAGTCCCACAAATCCCTTTGGTGCAGGGTCATCCACCTTGTGTTTCCTGCACCAGCGGGCTGGTATCAGGACACAGAGCAACAGGATGATAGCATCGATGAAGAGCACGCAAACGGTCTTCGTGATGGAGATGTCAAGCGGACGAACCTCCTGGCCTCCCACCTTCTCTACTATCTTGTTGGGATTCGCCTGCGCATCAGCGTTCTTGATCACCAGGTTGAAAGGTCCTGGACGGTCTCCATTGGCATCCTTCTCTTCCGAGAATTCGCTGCTGCAGAACACGTGCCAGCCCGAAGTGGTGTTAACGATGATTGGCAGATGAATCACTACGGGATGATCTCCCACCTTGGTGATATGCCATTCATAAGAATCCTTGATATGACCCCACAATATCTCTTTCACATCGATGTTCTCCTTAGCCGATACCTGCAGAGGTGCCAGCGTAAAGAGCAGCATCGCCATCAAGAGGAATTGCTTGAGATGTTTCATATTCTTTAATTCTTACTTTTGTTTATTAATTATTTGTTTCAGAACCGCTTATGAAAGACGGTTCTTTTTCTCTACCCGAGCGAAGTAGATGCAGTCGAACACGAGAAGTACGACATAGAAAAGGGCAAAGATGGCGGTAAAGCCCAGAATGTTCTGCTTGTCGCATACCAGCACATAGATGAGGAACACCAATGTACCAGCCATCAGCTTCAAGACCAGTGCCGCCAGATAGAACTTGGCGAGATTGGCAGGAGAAGATTTAGCCACAGCCTTCCATGCTTCACCATAAGCAGTACTTGCAACGAGTGAGAATATCGCACTCACTACCAGCGGGTTAACAACCTGGGGTATCATATCATCGCATTGAGCAGACAATCTGCAGGCAAAGAGCACGGCAAGAGCCACTGCTGCTGTAAGCCACAAAGAAATCTGCTTATACTTGATACTCGCCTGTCTGATAGTCTGCAAGCGCAACTTTTCGTCTTTTTCCATTATCTAATAATTAATCACTAAAAATTAATCACTTATCTAAACTTCTACGCAAAGGCTTACTTCGTTTTTCTTACATTCCACGAATCCGCCCTTGATGTTCATTACCTGCTTGCCTTCCTTGGTAGTGTATTCCACCTTGCCCACTTCGAGCGAAGAGATGATAGGCGCATGATCCTTGAGAATCTCGAACGAGCCGAGGGTTCCCGGAACCAGTACGCTCTCTACCTCACCCTGGAAGACTACTTTCTCAGGAGATACTATCTTTAGCTGTAACATAAGCCGTGGATTTAAAGATTACGCCTGTGCTGCTGCGAGCAACTGCTTAGCCTTCTCCTTGGCATCCTCGATAGTACCTACGTTGAGGAATGCCTGCTCTGGCAGGTCATCTACCTCACCGTCGAGGATGGCGTTGAAGCCCTTGATAGTCTCTTCGATAGGAACCATCACACCCTTCAAACCGGTAAACTGCTCTGCTACGGTGAATGGCTGGCTCAGGAAACGCTGTACACGGCGTGCACGGTTCACGGTCAACTTATCCTCATCAGAGAGCTCATCCATACCGAGGATGGCGATGATATCCTGCAACTCGTTGTAACGCTGCAACAACTGCTTTACTCGCTGTGCACAATCGTAGTGTGCCTTGCCCACAATCAGCGGGTCGAGGATACGAGAGGTAGAACCCAGCGGGTCTACGGCAGGATAGATACCGAGAGATGCAATCTTACGGGAAAGCTCTGTGGTAGCATCCAGGTGAGTAAAGGTGGTAGCTGGAGCAGGGTCGGTCAAGTCATCGGCAGGCACATAAACGGCCTGTACAGAGGTGATGGAACCATTCTTGGTAGAAGTGATTCGCTCCTGCATGGCACCCATCTCAGAAGCCAGCGTTGGCTGATAACCTACGGCTGATGGCATACGACCCAACAGCGCAGATACCTCAGAACCAGCCTGGGTGAAACGGAAGATGTTATCGATAAAGAACATGATATCCGCTGCCTCACCATTCTTACCTCCGTGATCACGGAACTCCTCAGCTACGGTCAAACCAGAGAGAGCTACAGAAGCACGTGCCCCAGGTGGCTCATTCATCTGACCATATACCAGGGTAGCCTGACTCTTGGCAAGTTCCTCAGGATCGACAAGTGAGAGATCCCACTTACCTTCTTCCATCGCTTTACGGAACTTCTCGCCATACTTGATAACGCCAGACTCGAGCATGTCTCGAATCAAGTCGTTACCCTCACGGGTACGCTCACCTACTCCGGCAAATACAGAGTAACCGTTGTGTCCCTTGGCAATGTTGTTGATCAACTCCATGATAAGCACTGTCTTACCTACACCGGCACCACCGAAAAGACCAATCTTACCACCCTTCATGTAAGGTTCGAGCAGGTCGATCACCTTAATACCGGTAGCAAGCATCTCCTTGTGAGTAGAAAGTTCGTCAAACTTCGGAGCCTCACGGTGGATAGGATAAGCACCCTTCATGTCCAATTCATTCATACCATCAATAGGCTGTCCGATGACATTCATCATACGGCCCTTGATTTGCTCTCCGGCTGGCATCTGGATTGGGTTACCTGTAGGGATAACCTCCAAGCCACGCTGCAAACCGTCAGTATTATCCATAGCGACACAGCGAACTGTATCCTCACCGATGTGCTGCTGCACCTCGATGACAAGTTCTCGGCCGTCTGGACGTTTTACCTTCAGAGCTTCATAAATTTTAGGAAGCACCTTCTCTGGATTCTCGCCCTTTGTATCGAAGTAAACATCGATAACAGGACCGATAATCTGAGAGATACGTCCGTTAATTTGTGACATAAGCTTATTAGTTTAAAAGTTATATATATTTATATTATTCTTGACTGCAAAAGTAACAACAATTTATGGAAACCACAAATTAATTTAAAGTTTTATTCGGCTTTTATACCTTATTAAACCATTTTTAGTTCCATTTAAACCATTTTTCTATGCAAAAGCAAGAAGTCAGGAATCTAAACTCCCTTCTTCTTACTCCAATCTCTATAAATCAGATACTCAACTCGTCCAAAACCTTGATCAGTTTACGGTCGAATGGCTTATCTGAGCGGATGGCTTCAGAAAGCGGAACGTATACCACCTCGTTATTGCGTACACCAATCATCACATTGCGCTGTCCCTGCATGATAGCCTCGATGGCACCACAACCGGTACGGCTCGCAAGAATACGATCACGGGCTGACGGACGGCCGCCACGCTGCAAGTGACCCAGGATAGATACACGTACATCAAACTCAGGGAACTCCTTGCGCACACGGTCGGCATAATAAAGAGCACCGCACTTAGGACTCTCTGACACGATGACGATACAACTCTTCTTAGACTTACGGATACCTCGCTCCATGAATTGAGCCAACTGGTCTACGTCGGTAGAATCCTCTGGAATGATAGCTGCCTCTGCTCCACTGGCGATAGCTGAATTCTGCGCCAGGAAACCGGCATCACGGCCCATCACCTCGATAAAGAAGATACGCTCGTGGCTCTGCGCAGTATCACGGATGCGGTCTACACATTCTACAATGGTATTCATCGTAGTATCATAACCGATTGTATTGTCTGTACCATAAAGGTCATTATCAATTGTTCCTGGCAATCCGATGCAGCATACATCAAACTCACGTGCGAAATTCATCGCACCTGTCAGCGAACCGTTACCGCCAATCACGACAAGCGCATCTATTTCCTCTTTCTGAATCGTTTCAAATGCCTTCTGGCGACCTTCCTCGGTCATGAATTCCTTAGAACGGGCTGTCTTCAGCATCGTACCACCTGTGCCGATGATACCGCTTACATTCTCTGTAGAAAAGGTTTTAATTTCATCATTGATGAGACCATCGTAACCACGATAGATACCTTTCACAGTGAAACCGTTGTAGATAGCCGAACGGGTAACCGCACGGATAGCAGCATTCATACCTGGAGCATCTCCTCCAGATGTTAAAATTCCAATAGTCTTAATCTTTGCCATAACTATACCTTATTATATTATATATATTTTTTAATGTTAGTTTATTATCCTCTCAGGATGATGTTTTTCATCCATTTCCCCTACATATACAGTAGGTATCCAAGGGTATACCCCTTGCTTTGTTTGGGCTTATCGATTTAAATAATTAGGTTTGCGGCACCAGCCACCAGGATATGGGAGAGCCAAAGGATAGCAAGTCCGATGACGCCACCCATCAAAGCTTTCCAGCCAATATTGCGGAAATACCACCCCATGTGCATACGTTCCATCTTCATCAGGGCAAGACCGCTGATTGTACCGATACCAAGAACGTTACCACCAGCCATTACGCAATATGCAATCATCTGCCAGTAGATACCATTGGTATGATAATCAGTAAGCATGCTGAATGAAGGATCATTCACATTTGCCAGATCATGAAGGGAGAAAAAGTTCATGGCTGTAGCAAAGTTGTCAAGTACAGTACTGATGATACCAGCCAAGACGCCATGCAACAGCACGCCAGGACGCTTATCATCCATACCGACAGAGTTGAGAAGAGTAGCAAAATCGTCAAAAGCGCCGGTCTCCTTCACCACTCCGATGGCAAGCATGATACCCATCACGAAGAGAATCATCTGGACGACTCCGTATTGGAACACTCTAGGAGTGCGACGGTCAGCCATCGCATCCATATTCATGAGTTTACGGTTAAATATCTCGTTCACAATCCAAAGTACGCCCAATACGCAGAGCGCACCGAGGAAAGGACTTAATTTCGTAATATTATGGAAGGTAGGGATAAACCACAATCCACCGATGCCCACAAAGAGCATCAGCAAGCGCTGCCAAACATTGAGACGGGTATCATCCCCGCGGTATGGCATAGCAATCCATTCTGTCTCTACTCTTTCAGGCAGCATGCGCTGCATCATCAACAACGGAATGAGCCAGGCTGCAAGACATGGCAGCAGAAGCGACAAGAAATAATGAGTAGCCGTTACAGCACCCATATTCCACATCACCAGTCCTTCCGGATTTCCGATAACGGTAAGAGCTCCGCCACAGTTGGCAGAAAGAAGAATGGCACCTCCATACACCATGCGCTGACGACGGTTTGGAATTACCCCATGCATCATCGTAAGCATCATCACTGTTGTAGTAAGATTATCGAGATTTGCCGAAATAACAAAGGTCACGGCAGCGAGAATCCATAGCATTTTCTTGGCGCTTCGGGTACGTAACAACTGACGTATGAAATCGAAGCATCCGTTGTTATTGAGAATTTCAACTATCGTCATAGTGGCTAGCAGGAAGAGTACGATTTCTGCTGCTCTACCCACATAAGGAAGGAAGATGTTACGAGCAATAAAATACTTCACCGTTGTACTGGTGGATTCTATCTCGTTCCACATTCCGAGATTCAGATAGCGTGAATAATCAGAAGAGTGTTCACTGGTCACAAAGTCCATACCGAAACAGATATAGAGAACCCATCCTACCGTTCCAGCAAAGATGGCTACGGCAGCACGGTTCACCTTGGTAATATTCTCGGTTGCAATGAGAATATATGCCAGTATCAGTATGGCAAGGATGACTAGTGTCATATCATTATTTTATTATATTCATTACATTTTGAACGCAAAGGTAACAATTATTTTGTTATCGCCAACATTTCGGTGTCTTTTTTTAATGAATTTAACTCATTTTCATACAAATGAAAATTTCGCCCGATTTTTTCTTTCGCCATTATTTTTCTTCCCTCTTCATTTTCAGCATAGAATCAGATGAAAACACGGATAACAGAGAAGAACATCACAGAAAGAAATATCGAGGAGGAAGTTATCAGAATATTGAAAGGTTATGCGTATATATATTATGTATTTCCCCGAAGGAACCCACCAAAAACAGTGATTTTAGTTAAATATTACTAACAAAAAGAAGAAAATCAAGAGTAAATGCCTGTAACTCAAAGAAAATGAGTAACTTTGCGCCCGATTTATACAATTCACATAAAGTCAAACTTTATTAATTTTAATTTTTTAATTATTTTTTATGTCAGATTTAAAGAACGTAAAGCCATTGGACGACTTCAATTGGGATGAGTTTGAGAATGGCACAAGCGCAAACGTCAGCAAAACAGACCTCGAGAAGGCCTATGACGAAACTCTTAACAAGGTAACAGAACACCAGGTTGTAGAGGGTACAGTAATCTCTGTAGACAAGAAAGAGGTTATCGTAAACATCGGTTACAAGAGCGATGGTATTATCCCTGCTTCTGAATTCCGTTACAACCCAGACCTCAAGGTAGGCGACAAGGTTGAGGTTTATGTAGAGAACCAGGAGGACGTAAAGGGCCAGTTGGTACTCTCTCACAAGAAGGCTCGCCTCAGCAAGTCTTGGGAGCGTGTTAATGCAGCTCTCGAAAACGAGGAAGTTATCCAGGGTTACATCAAGTGCCGCACTAAGGGCGGTATGATCGTTGACGTTTTCGGTATCGAAGCTTTCTTGCCAGGAAGCCAGATCGACGTTCACCCTATACGCGACTACGACGTATTCGTAGGCAAGACAATGGAGTTCAAGGTTGTAAAGATCAACCAGGAGTTCCGCAATGTCGTTGTATCTCACAAGGCTCTCATCGAGCAGGAGCTCGAGCAGCAGCGTAAGGAGATCATCGGCAAGCTCGAGAAGGGTCAGATCCTCGAGGGTACCGTTAAGAACATCACTACTTACGGTGTATTCGTTGACCTCGGCGGTGTTGACGGTTTGATCCACATCACAGACCTCTCTTGGGGCCGCGTAAGCGATCCACACGAGGTTGTATCTCTCGACCAGAAGATCAACGTTGTTATCCTCGACTTCGATGAGGAGAAGAAGCGTATCGCTCTCGGTTTGAAGCAGCTCACTCCACATCCATGGGATGCTCTCGATGAGAACCTCAAGGTAGGTGATCACGTTAAGGGTAAGGTAGTGGTTATGGCTGACTACGGTGCATTCGTTGAGATTGCTCCAGGTGTAGAGGGCTTGATCCACGTATCTGAGATGTCTTGGAGCCAGCACTTGCGTTCTGCTCAGGACTTCATGAAGGTAGGTGACGAGGTAGAGGCAGTTATCCTGACTCTCGACCGCGCTGAGCGCAAGATGAGCCTTGGTATCAAGCAGCTCAAGGAAGATCCATGGGAGGCTATCGAGACTAAGTATCCTGTTGGCAGCAAGCACACAGCTAAGGTTCGCAACTTCACTAACTTCGGTATCTTCGTAGAGCTCGAGGAAGGTGTTGATGGTTTGATCCACATCTCTGACCTCTCTTGGACTAAGAAGGTTAAGCACCCATCTGAGTTCACTTCTGTAGGCGCTTCTATCGACGTAGTAGTTCTCGAAATCGATAAGGAGAACCGTCGCTTGAGCCTCGGCCACAAGCAGTTGGAGAAGAACCCATGGGATGAGTATGAGGCAATCTACACTCCAGGTTCTGTTCACCAGGGTACTATCACTGAGTTGATGGACAAGGGTGCTGTTGTAGCTCTCGCTGAGGGTGGTGAAGGTTTCGCTACTCCTAAGCACCTCACTAAGGAGGACGGCACAATGGCTAAGAAGGGCGAGACTCTCGACTTCAAGGTTATCGAGTTCGTTAAGGAGACAAAGCGCATCATCCTCTCTCACTCTCGTACATTCGAGGAGGGTAACGAGCCAGTTGCTAAGCCAGCTCACAAGCGTGCAAACGGCGGTCGCAAGAACAACAACGAGACAGCTATGATCAACAACGTTGCTGCTAGCACATCACTCGGTGATATCGATGCACTCGCTAAGTTGAAGGCTCAGATGGAGGGCAAGGCTTAATCTTAAACAGATCAGGCTTTTGCTATTCATTAGCTAAATAACATTCAGGGGACTGAAATTTCAGTAATGAGATTTCAGCCCCCTTTTTTATTATGTGTTTTTTAAAAAAACTATCAAGTGATACCTACCAACTCCAGTAACTCTACTCCATTAATTCATGTTCTAAAACCGCTAATTCATGGCATTTTTCTAGCAAAACATGTCGAAAAACACAAAAACATTTGGTAGTTTCAAGTTTTCTGTTTATCTTTGCAGAAGATAAGCTGCACTCGGCAATTTGTAAGCAAGCTTACATTGCGCTCGTTTGCATTATCTTTGCAACCGATAAAGCAATAATTTATATGAGCTAGAGAAATCATTCTCTCAAGAATTATCTGAAAAGAAAGAGAAGCGATTCTCCAGATTACTAAAGAAAAAGAAAGTTCAAGATATGAAACAGTCAAGATTTATAGTAGCCGCTCTATCAATGAGTTGCATCACTACCCTCTCCTCCTGCTTTAAGGAAGAACCACTCAATGCCGAATGCGACATCGAGCAGGCCTTCATCCCCAACAGCGGCAACTGGGAAGAATGCTTCCTCAAAGCCACAGATACCCTACAGAACGTGATGCCTACAGAAAATGAAATCTGCTTCCTCGTAAAAAAGGGAACCGATCTCTCGCACTTCGCACCGAAATTCCAGATTACCCCAGGTGCTACCCTATCGCCTGCCAACGGTTCGGTACAGGATTTCACCAACGGTCAAGTAACCTACACCGTTACTTCCGAGGATGGCAACTGGAAACGGCAGTACAGAGTGGGATTCACCTTCCCGCCCGTGGTTTACGAAGTGATGAAGTACGACTTCGAAAACTATTTCCTCAACGAAAACAAGCCCGTTCATAAATATTATGTCTGGAGCGACAAGAACGACGACGGTACGCTTGCCAACAACTGGGCTACGGGAAATCCGGGCTTCTACATGAGCCGAAAGTCTGCCAAGCCAGACCAATATCCATCGGTGCCTGTGGAGGAAGGCTACGACGGCGCCTGCGTGAAGCTCACCACCAGCGATACCGACCAGTTTGGCGAAATGGCCAAGATGCCTATCGCTGCGGGCAACCTCTTCATCGGAAAGTTCGACGTCAGTCAGGCACTGAAGGATGCCATGAAGGCCACCCAGTTTGGCGTGCCCGTAAGTTTCAAGCCTACCAAATTCAGCGGCTACTACCGATACAAGCGTGGCGATGTGTTCACCGACCGCCAGAAGAAGCCAGTGGAAGGCAAGAAAGACTACGGCACCATCTATGCCGTGTTCTACGACAACCACGACGCCGAGGGCAACAGCATCGTGCTCTATGGCGACAACGTGCAGACCAGCCCTCAGGTGGTGGCAATCGCCAAGGTGCCAGACATCGACGACACGCCCGAGTGGACCCATTTCGACCTCGACTTCGTTTATAAGAAGGAGGTGGATGCCCAGAAACTCAGAAACATGGGCTACAGCATGGCCATCGTCTGCTCATCGAGCGTAGAAGGCGCCTCGTTCATGGGAGCCATCGGAAGTACATTGTGGGTGGATCAGTTCCGCATCGCCTGCGAAAAGGAATAAATGATTCTGCCAAAGAAGAATTCCAAGAGAGATTCTTCAAGAAGAAATATACAAAAAAAAAAAAAAGAAGACAAGACAATGAAAAAGTCATTCATCATATCAGCCGCAATCCTATGCCTCTGCTCTGCTGAGGCATGGGGACAGAATCTGGGAGAACTGCTCCACAAATTCAGCTACCAGGCACGCATCGGCTACAACCTGGGTGGCACTGCCCCTATCGGCATGCCTGCCACCATCCGAACCCTCCACAGCTACACGCTGCAGCCTAACCTGCTGCTCGGCATCGACGCCCACTATCCCCTGGACAACAAGTGGGGACTGATGTTCGGCCTGCACTTCGAAGGCAAGGGCATGAAGATTGATGCGGGCGTAAAGAACTACCACATGACCATGGTGAAAGGTGGTGAGCAGCTGGATGGCGTGTTCACGGGCAACGTTATAACAAAGGTTGACCAGAGTCTCGCAACTATCCCAGTGCAAGCCACTTACGACGTTACAGAGAAGATTCGCCTGAAGCTGGGCCCTTACTTCTCCTACGTCACCTCGCATAAGTTTGAGGGCAGCGCCTACGACGGTTATCTGCGCCAGGGCGACCCTACGGGGCCCAAGGTAGAACTGGGACATGAGGACGGAGAGCGTGGCGAATACGACTTCTCGGACGATATGCGCAACTGGCAGTTTGGCATCGACGTAGGTGCCGACTGGAATTTCTCGAAGCGCTGGGGCGGCTACGTGGGCTTAACCTGGGGCTTATCAGAAGTGTTCAAGAAAGACTTCCACGTGATAGAGCAGTCGATGTATCCCATCTACGGCACCATCGGACTGAGCTATCAGTTGAAATAGGAAATCTGCTCCAGAATATCTTATATATAATAATGTATAGGAGAGAAAAATCAATTATATCATAATAAAAGAAAGGAAAACTTATGAAGAAAATTTTTACTTTAGTAGCAGCAGCGCTCTGCTCTATGCAGATGATGGCAAAGGATTACACCTGCCCTCTCGTGGTAAACATGATGGGATTTGACATGCCAGTGGGCGACATCCAGGTAAACGTGGATGAGCAGGGTGAAGGCAAATACACCATGAGCCTGCTCAACTTCAAGATGAGCGATGACATGCCTGTGGGCAACATCGTAATCAAGGATGTAGAGGCTACGAAGTGTGGCAACGTGACCATGCTCAATGCCGCAAAGGATATCCAGATTACTGCGGGTGACGATAAGAGTCTGGACTGGATGGGTCCAAACCTCGGCAACGTGAACATCCTCCTGAAGGGTGAACTGAAGGGCGACAAATTCAACGCCTACCTCAATATTCCATTGGCTGGCAACATGATTATCGGCGTGAAGCTGGGCGAGAATGCCAACGAGATGGGTCAGCTGCCAAATGCCGGTTTCGAGAAATTCCACGAGGCATCTTATGACAAAGCTACCAGCCTGGAGCCTAACGGATGGCACTCATTCATGAGCTCTACGGGCAGCATGGCAGGCACGGTTTCAGCAGCTGTACATACCTATGCTTCTTCTGAGGTGCGCGAGAACGCAGCAGAAGACAACAAGCAGTGTGTGAAGATTGTTTCTACTCCAGTGAAGGTGGGTCCAATTGTTGCAGCTTCTGCCAACGGTACCATCACCACCGGTCGTCTGAAGGCAGGCAACATGTCTCCATCAAGCAAGGACAACTGCTCATTCCTGGATTTCAGTTCTGCAGATGTGGATGCCAACGGCGATCCATTCTATGCTGTGCTCAACAACAAGCCTGATGCCATGAAGGTTTGGGTGAAGTTCAAGGCTGGCGACGGCAACAAGAATCCTAAGGCTACCATCAGTGCCCTCTTGACCAACGGCAACATGGTTCAGGACCCGGAGGACGACAAGTATGCAGCCAACATCATCGCCCGTGCCAACAACTCTTCTATCGAGAGCAAGGACGAGTGGCAGGAGATTACTATCCCATTTACATACGACAATGCTGAGGAAATGCCTAAGGCAGCCCTGGTTACCATGTCAACCTGCGCTGTGCCTAGCGGCGGCAGCAAGAGCGAGACCAATCCAGACGTTTTGTATGTAGACGATGTAGAGATGGTTTACAATGCTGATGTGAAGAAGGTTACCATGGATGGTGAGGACATTACAAATAAGTTTGATGAAGCCGGAGAATTGGAGTTTGAAGGCTACAATAAGAATTTGGATATCAACAACTTCCAGTTGGAGGCTATCGGTGCCGGTGCCTATGTTACGAAGAAGATTACAACCGATGGTTTTGATACCTACGTAAGCTTTACTGTTACATCCAACGACTTGAAGAACTGCGTAACCCGCACCATCACCCTGAAAAACTATACCACTGGCATCAAGAACGTTGAGACCCTCACCCTGCCAAACGGCGTGAAGGCTATCTACAACATGGCTGGTCAGCAGGTTACAGACATGCAAAGTGGCCAAGTTTACATCGTAAAGTATACCAATGGTGAAACCAAGAAGATGATTAAGAAGTAATAGTTTTTTAAAACAATCGAGTAGGAGGTAAACACTAATCATAGGTGTTTATCTCCTACTTTCGTGTT
>ENA-OPAR01000098-OPAR01000098.1-human-gut-metagenome-genome-assembly--contig:-NODE-98-length-50337-cov-13.012092_pt1 | contig 50337 bp, 41 predicted proteins | sample MGYA00241061_ERZ501438 | MGnify/ENA primary metagenome ERZ501438 (study PRJEB25962, sample SAMEA2042580) | human gut metagenome | biome: human gut; feature: human-associated habitat; material: faeces...
TGCAGCAGGATGTGATGGATTACTTATTGAAGTACATAATGATCCAGAACATGCACTATGTGATGGGGCTCAGTCGTTAAAGCCTAAAAAATATACAAAACTTATTGAAGAATTAAGAGAAATCGGCAAGGTTGTTGGAAAGGAAATCTAAAATGAAATTAAATGTGAACTTAGGAAAAGACAGTTATCCTATATATATTGAACAAGGTATCTTAAATAAAACAAAAGAACTTATTTCCCAGGTCTTCACAGGTGCGAAAATTGTTATTGTCTCTGACGATAACGTTTTTCCACTTTATGGAGAACAGATAGTCAATCAGTTAAAAGATACTTATGAAGTCTCTACAGTAGTCATTCCTCATGGAGAACCATCTAAGAGATTTGATATTTTACCTTCTATCTATTCACAATTACTAGAAGCTAAGATTACAAGAACTGATTTACTTATTGCGCTAGGTGGAGGCGTTATTGGTGATTTAGCTGGATTTGTGGCAAGTACTTATATGCGTGGTATTAAGTTTGTACAGATTCCTACTTCATTATTATCACAGGTTGACTCTTCAGTAGGTGGTAAAGTGGCTGTAGATTTACCTGAAGGAAAGAACTTAGTCGGTGCTTTTAAACATCCATTACTTGTTCTTATTGATCCACTCACTCTTAAAACATTAGATCCTCATTTTATTACTGATGGTATGGGAGAAGTCATTAAATATGGCTGTATCAAGGATAAAGAACTATTTGATCAATTAGCTGGTTATAGAGACTTTGATGATCTTTATAAAGACATTGATGAAATCATCTATAAATGTGTAGATATCAAAAGAGATGTTGTAGAAAAGGACTTATATGATTTTGGTGATCGCTTATGCTTAAACTTTGGCCATACTATTGGACACTCAATCGAGCAACATTTCCATTATGAAAAATATTCTCATGGTGAAGCAGTAGGAATCGGTATGGTAGCTATCACGCGTATCGCAGAACTTAAAGGCTTATGTGAACAAGGCACTACAAAACGTATAGAAGAAGCCTTAAGTCACTATAACCTTCCTACTCATGCCAATGTCCCTACAAAAGAACTACTTAAAGCCATTGATCTAGATAAGAAAAACATCAATTCAACACTATCTTTTGTTTTACTTAAAACAATAGGAGAGTATTATGTACATAAGGATCAAAAAGAGATGATTCTGGAAGTAGAGGACATATAATGACAAAAATCACAATTACACCAAAAACACTTCAAGGAACAATTGCGGTTCCCCCTTCTAAATCATTAGCCCATCGTGCTATTATCTGTGCAGCCCTCGCGCCAGGTATGAGCCGTATTAGCGGTATTGATTACTCAGAAGACATTGAAGCTACAATAGAAGGTATGAAAGCCTTAGGTGCTATTATTAAACAGGAAGGCGATACTTTAATTATTGATGGTTCTATTACTTTAGGACTAGGAAGAGTAGAAATAGATGCCCATGAATCAGGCTCTACATTACGTTTCCTTATGCCTTTATCACTCGTTAACTTTTCTCGTGTACATTTTGTAGGTAAAGGAAAACTTGGACAAAGACCACTTGATGTATACTATGATATCTTTGATAAACAAAAGATTGCATACCTTAGAAAAGACTCAGAACGTTTAGATGTTATTCTAGATGGTCAGCTTCATTCAGATATATTTGAAGTACCAGGTAATGTTTCTTCACAATTTATCAGTGGTTTATTATTCACTTTACCTTTATTAAAGGGCGATTCTTTAATTAAAATCACTACACCATTAGAATCTAAAGGTTATATTGACTTAACACTTGATATGTTAGAAAAGTTTGGTATTGAAATTATTAATCATGATTATCAGGCATTCCAGATCCGTGGTAATCAGAACTATAAACCATGTGATTACAATGTAGAAGCGGACTTCTCACAAGCTGCTTTCTATCTAGTTGCTGATTTACTAGGAAGTGATATTACACTTACTAATCTTAATATGCACTCATCACAAGGTGATAGAGCTATTTTAGATATTATGGAACAGATGGGTGGAGAAATTGTAGAAACAAGTGCGGGTATTAAAGTAGTCTGCGACAAAATCAAACCTGCCACTATTGATGCTTCACAATGTCCAGATTTGATGCCTGTTGTATCAGTGGCTTGTGGTCTTGCAGAAGGGACATCACACATTATTAATGCATCACGTTTACGTATTAAAGAATGTGACCGTCTGACTGCTTCTGTAGAACTATTAAAAACTGCTGGTATTGATGCAGTTGAAGAAGAAGACAGTATGACCATTGTTGGTTCTGATTCTTATAATAGTGCAGAAGTAACAAGCTCTAATGATCATCGTATGTGTATGGCTGAAGCTATTTTGTCTACACGTGCCAATGGTCCAATTACTATTGATGATAAGGATTGTGTTAAGAAGAGCTATCCAGGCTTCTTTGAAGACTTTACATCTCTAGGTGGTGAATATCATGAGTGCTAATTGGGGACATCATATCGAATTATCTTTATTTGGTGAAAGCCATGGGAAGGCTATTGGCATCACAATAGGTAATCTCCCTGCTGGTATTAAGCTAGATATGGATGCCATTAATAAGGATATGCAAAGACGTGCGCCAGGTAAGAACCTAATGAGTACACAAAGAAAAGAAGCAGACGAAGTAGAAATACTCAGTGGTGTATTAGATGGTTATACAACAGGTGCACCATTATGTGGAATTATTAAAAATACATCCCAGCATTCTAAAGACTATTCTTATTTGAAGGATAATATGCGTCCAGGACATTCAGATTATCCTGCTTATATTAAATATAAAGGCTTTAATGATGTGAGAGGAGGGGGACACTTCTCTGGCAGACTTACAGCACCAATCGTTTTTGCAGGTGCTATCGCAAAACAGATCTTAAAAGAAAAAGGTATTCATGTCGGTGCACATATTCTTTCTATTAAAGATGTGAAGGACACGCATTATCCTTTAGATATTTCTCCATCTTACTTAGAAGAATTAAATCAAAAAGACTATCCTGTTATTCATGATGATGTCTATGCTTTAATGCAGGAAACAATCGAAGAAGCGAGAAAGGAAGGCAATAGTGTAGGTGGAAAGATTGAATGTGCTGTCACTGGACTACCAGCAGGAGTTGGAAATCCTTTCTTTGATAGTATTGAAGCCCATTTATCACCATTATTCTTTAGTATTCCTGCAGTTAAGTCAGTTTCATTTGGTGATCTAGATGATATTACTTTACTTAAAGGATCAGAAGCGAATGATGCCTACTATTATGAAGGAGAAGAAGTGAAAACTTCTACAAACCATAATGGTGGTATTACAGGTGGTATAACTAACGGTATGCCATTACTCTTTACGGTAGGTATTAAACCAACCCCATCTATTTCCTTAAAACAGAATACAATCAATGTGAAAACACATGAAAATACAGAATTAGAAATCGTAGGAAGACATGATCCATGTATCATTCCTCGTGCGATTGTCGTTGTAGAAGCTATGGCAGCACTAGGTGTATTAGATATGCTGGAGGCACTATGAAAGATTTAAAAACATGTCGAGAAGAAATAGATGCAATCGATAAGGAAATTATTGCCTTATTTGAAAAACGTATGCATGTTGCTAAGGATGTTATTACATATAAATTAGCGCATGATATGCAGATCTTCCAGAAGGATAGAGAAAAAGAAGTTATCCAGAAGAATGTAGATCGTTTAGAAGATAAATCTCTAGAATCTTACGCAAAAACATTTGTCCAGGATACAATGAATCTTTCTAAAAGTTATCAATCTACTTTTATTCCTTTAAAGAAATATGAAGCGACTGAACTTAAAGAAAACTTTAAAGTAGGTTACCAAGGTGTTCCAGGATCTTTTTCTAATCAGGCTTTGAATTGCTGGTTTGGAGACATTGAAGGCATCAACTATCCTCACTTTGAAGATGTCTATCAGGCATTAGAAAAAGGTGAAATAGACTATGGTGTACTCCCTTTAGAAAATTCTTCTACAGGTGCTATTAATGATAACTATGACTTACTGACTCAATATGGCTTTTATATTGTAGGTGAGCAGTCTATCACAATAGATCAGAATTTACTTGGTATCAAAGGAGCCACTCTAGAAGATATCAAAGATGTCTATAGTCATGTGCAGGGCTTAAAACAGACTTCTGAATTCTTAAATGCACATCATATTGAAGGTCATGACTATCTCAATACAGCTGCAGCTGCTAAGTATATCAGTGAAGCACAGGATAAACATATCGGTGCCATTGCCTCTAGTGAAGCAGCTAAACTCTATAATCTTGATATTATTGCCAAGGCAATACAAAATGATCAAAGCAATCATACACGCTTTATCATTATCGCAAGACAATATGAAATCAGACCATCTGCTAATCGTATCAGCATGGTCTTCACAGTCAATCATGAAGTCGGTGCTCTTTATGAAGTCATGAGAGTTGTAAAGGAACATAACATCAACATGGCCCGCATTGAATCAAGACCACTCCCATTATCTCCATGGGAATACTATTTCTATTTAGATATAGATGGCAACTTGAATCAAGATCATGTCCAGCGTGCTTTACAGGAAATCAAAACATATACCAATACATTTAGAATGATTGGTAACTATGAAAGGAAGGAATCATGAAAAATATCGTTTTAATTGGAATTATGGGGAGTGGTAAAACAACATTTGGAAAAATTCTTTCACAAAAAACAGGTCATGAAATGATTGACCTTGATGATTATCTTGTGAATCGCTTTAATATGTCCATTCCAGATATGTTTCAAATTTCTGAAGACTACTTCAGAAACAATGAAACAACATGTTGTCAAGAAGTATCAGAACTTGAAGGTAAAATCATTTCTACTGGTGGTGGAGTGATTAAAAGACCTGAAAACATTGGATATTTAAAGAAGAATGGTGTTGTTTTCTATATTGACCGTCCAATTGAAGATATTGTGAAGGATGTCGATCCAAGTGGCAGACCCTTGTTAAAGGATGGCCCAGACAAACTCTATGCCTTAGATAAAGAACGTAGAGATAAATATATGTCCTCATGTGACTATCATATTATAAATGATGGTTCACTTGAAAAAGTCATAGATACCATTCTAGATATCATGAAGAAATACGATAAATCCCCATTATAAGGGGATTTTTTTTATTTGCATAAATTGTAAATATATACTATAATAGGGCTTTATTTCGAGAGGAGAAAAGAATGGAAAAATTATTTCACTTAAAAGAACATGAGACAAATGTTAAGACTGAAATACTCGCTGGTATTACAACTTTCCTAGCAATGGCCTATATTCTTGCAGTCAACCCTGCTATTCTAGGACAGGCACACATGAGTCATCAAGGTGTCTTCCTTGCGACTGCAATCTCTGCAGGTGCCGCAAGCATCTTTATGGGATTAATGGCAAACTACCCAGTCTCTCTTGCACCAGGGATGGGGGTTAACGCATTATTCACTTATACAATTGTAGGACAGATGGGATTATCACCTGAAGGCGCATTAGCCTGCGTATTTGTATCAGGTATCATCTTTGTCATCATTACAGTGACAAACATCCGTCGTATGATTATTAATGCGATTCCTGCACAGTTAAAACTTGCGATTGGTGCGGGTATTGGTTTCTTTGTAGCCTTTGTAGGTTTAAAGAATGCAGGTATCGTAGTGGCAAGTGAATCTACATTTGTATCACTAGGAAACTTTAAGAATCCAACAGTATTACTTGCTTTATTTGGAATCATCATCACATTAGTATTATTAGTAAAGAATAAGCCAGCAGCCGTATTTTATGGCTTAATCATTACTGCGATAGTTGGTGTTGTATTTGGTTCAATTTTTGGATTAAAAGGTATGCCACAGTTACCTTCTAAACTTGTATCAGTGAACTTTGATTTCAGTTTAGTAGGTGCTTTTGTGAGAGGCTTCAACGAAATGTTCACTCATCCACAGTGTATCGTTGCAATTTTCTCATTATTATTTGTAGACTTCTTTGATACAGCCGGTACATTAGTAGCTGTTGCATCTAAAGCTGATTTGATTGATGAAAATGGTGAATTAGTGAATGTTGAACGTGCATTACTTGCAGATGCTGTAGGTACTGTATTTGGTTCAATGATTGGTACTTCTACAGTGACATCTTTCGTAGAATCTACTTCAGGCGTTGGAGTAGGTGGACGTACTGGCTTAACTGCATGTACAACAGGAATCTGTTTCTTATTAACAGTATTCTTCTATCCAGTATTATCTATGATCACTGATGCAGTCACTGCCCCAGCTTTAGTTATCGTTGGTATTTTAATGGCGTCACAGTTAAAGGATATCAAGTGGGATAACTTGATTTTTGCGGCAAGTGGTTTTGTGACTATCATCTTTATGATTCTTGGTTACTCAATCAGTAATGGTATCGCACTAGGATTCATCGTTTATGTCATCAGCATGATTGCGACAGGTCAGGCTAAAGATATCAACAAGATGGTCTGGGTACTATTCTTACTATTTATCACATATTTCGCATTCTTAATCTAAAACCAGCATTGCTGGTTTTTTCTTTTGTTCATATAATGTTTTTAAAACGTGAGTATAATAATACGCAAAGGAGTGAGAAAATATGAATGATTTAATGAAAACCCCTAAAATGACACCAAGAATACAGTCCACATTAAAACATACTGTAGAAGTACCAGAAGTGATGTACAAAGCCAGTGGTATTAATGTGAATGGTAGACGTATAAAAAGCTTACTATTTAGTACGGATGTTGCACTTATTGCGAATAATAACGCTGATGCCATTCTCTCTGTTTATCCTTTTACGCCTACTATTCAGATTACCAATGCGATTATCGGAGTCGCTAGACAACCAGTCTTTGTAGGAGTAGGTGGAGGAACTACCAATGGTGCAAGAGTATTCAAGATTGCCTTAGATGCAGAATTACATGGTGCAGCCGCTGTTGTACTCAATGCCCCTGTCCATACAGAAATGATTAGAGAATTATCACGTCTAGTAGATATTCCTATTGTCCTCACTGTTGTATCACTAGATGAAGACTTAGAAGAACGTATGTTACATAGTGGTGCGAGAATCATCAACGTATCTGGTGGAAAACAAACAGTAGAAATCGTCAAGGCACTACGCGCTATTGATAAGGATTTTCCAATTATTGCGACAGGTGGACCAACTGAAGGCACAATTAAAGAAGTCATTGAAGCAGGTGCGAACGCAGTGACATTTACCCCTCCTACAAGTGCTGAAATATTCAAGGGTATGATGGAAAACTACCGTGAACAGATGAAGAAGTAGAAATACTTCTTCTTTTTTATACAAAGAAGAAGTATTTGTATATCCCATTTATGATTATTTGTGTTATCATGTGGACAAATGCATAAAGGAGGAATAGAATTTGAAACAATATCTAGATATGTGTCGATATATCCTAGAACATGGAGAAGACCGTCCTGACCGCACAGGGACTGGTACACGTTCTGTATTTGGATATCAGACACGCTATGATTTACGTGAAGGATTTCCTCTTCTTACTACTAAGAAGATGTATTTACGTCCTATTGCGGAAGAACTATTATGGTTTATCAAAGGTGATACAAATATCAAATATCTTGTAGACCGTAATGTGAAAATATGGAATGAGTGGCCTTATGAAGACTTTAAGAAGAGTGAAGACTTCAATGGTGAAACATTAGAAGAATTTGTAGAAAAGATCAAGAATGATGATGAATTTGCGAAGAAACATGGTAATTTAGGTCCAGTTTATGGCGCACAGTGGCGTAACTTTAATAATGAAGGCACTGACCAGTTAGTAAAGTTAATTGATTCTTTAAAGAATAACCCATTCTCTAGAAGACATATTATTTCTGCATGGAATCCTGGTCAGGTAGATGAGATGGCTTTACCACCATGTCATACACTTATGCAGTTTTATGTATCTAGTGATCAGAAGTATTTAAGCTGTCAGTTATACCAGAGAAGTGCTGATACATTCTTAGGTGTTCCATTTAATATTGCATCATATGCCTTACTTACATGTATGCTTGCACAAGTATGTGGCTATGAGCCAAAAGAATTCATTCATACTATTGGTGATGCGCATATTTATAAGGATCACTTTGATGTAGTCAAGACACAGATTGAAAGAGAACCACTTCCTCTTCCTCATCTTGTATTAAATAAAGACATTGATAATCTGTTTGATTTCAAGATTGAAGATATCAAGCTAGAAGGTTATCAGTCTCATGGTCCATTGAAAGGTAAGGTCAGTGTATGATTACTATCATTGTTGCAGCTGATCAAAATAATCTCATTGGGAAAAAGGGAACAGACAATGGGATGCCATGGCACAATAGTGAAGACTTTAAACACTTTAGAAGTACAACACTTAATCATACATTATTAATGGGAAAAACAACTTACCAGGCAATAGGTAAACCATTACCTAAACGTCATACTATTGTACTTTCTCATAATTTTGAAGATGATAGAGTAGAAGTGGTAGATGATTTAGTAGGCACTATTAAAGCTTTTAAAGAACGTGGTGAAGACCTCTTTATTTCTGGTGGTGCTTCTGTATATAAACAGGCACTTCCATATTGTGATCAAATTCTTTTATCGCGTATTCCTGGTGATTATACAGGAGAAACATATTTCCCTGACTTTTCTGAATATAACTATCGTCTCGTAGAAGAAAAGCCATTTGAGACATTTACACTAGAAATCTATCAAAAATGAAAAGACTTATATTAATTGTGCTTCGTTTTTTCTTTGAATTACCCGTACTAATCTTTCAGTTAAAACATATCAAGAAGCATATGGATACGATTCCTTTTGAAGAACGTATTGACTGGACAAGAAGACTTTTAAAGAAAGCAACTAAAAGAGCACGTGTTAATCTAACTATTACAGGCACAGAATATCTTCCTGAAACAGGTGGTTTCTTTGTGGCTCCAAACCATCAGGGATTATTTGATATCCTTGCATTATTTGACAGTATTGAACGTCCTTTCAAGATTGTCTTTAAAAAAGAACTATTAGATGTTATTTTCTTAAGAGATGTGGCTGAATTCATGGAATATCCTGCCATTGATCGTACAAACTTAAGAGCTTCTATGAAGCTTATGAGACAGGTTAAAAAGGAAATGTCTGAAGGTATCCCTTATGTGATCTTCCCAGAAGGAACACGTTCTAAAAAGGGAAATGAATTATTAGAATTCAAGGGTGGTTCATTTAAACCAGCTATGGATGCACAGGTGCCAATTATTCCATGTGTCATGCACAACTGTTTTAAAGTATTAGACAGTAATTCTATTAAGAGAGTCGATTGTGGTATTCATTATCTATCACCAATTCCTTATGAAGAATATAAGGATATGAACAGCGTAGAAGTAGCTAATCTTGTACAATCAAGAATACAGACTAAAATGGCTGAACTCGAAGAACGTGCTTAGGCATGTTCTTTTTTTTATGAAACTATAAATAGAAGGGATAATTTGGTATAATGAGTGAACAAGGAAGGAGAGGATCCTATGTTTGGACACTTACAGATTAAAAGTGCTTATAGCTTTCAGGAGAGTACAATACTTATTCAATCTCTTATAGATAACGCAAAATCAAAACATATCCAGGCTCTTGCCTTAACAGATGATAATAATATGTATGGGGCCTATGAATTCTATGAAGCATGTACAAAAGCTTCAATTAAACCAATATTAGGTGTGAATGCCTCTATTATGTTTAACGATGATTTAATACATTTATTACTTTATGCACGCGATGATGTTGGTTATAAAGATTTAGTACGTATTGTGAGTGATATTAATCTCAATGAGAATAAAGCTATCACATTGAAAGCTTTATCCAACTATCGTGATCATCTTTATATTGTTTCTCATGAATATGAAGATAGACTCATCGAACAAGAAGCGACAAGTAAAGAAGATTTATTAACACATGCGCAAATAGAACGACCAGTAATGAGCTTTATGAAGACTATGAAGAGTCTTTTTGGTGCCTCTTATCGTATTATGATTGTAGAAGATGGGATAAAAGGACATTCACTTCGTAACCAAACACTTATTAAATATGCTCAATTCCTAGATATTCCCTGTATCTGGGGAAATGATGTGCGTTACTTGCATTCTCATGATGCTTTCACATTAGATTTATTACAAGCTTCTAAAAAAGGAGAAGTTTTGAATAAGGATCATGAACCACTTACAACTGACCGTTACTTAAAATCAGAAAAAGAAATCAGAGAACTCTTTAGTCGTTATCCAGATATTATTAAAAATACAGAAGAAATCATTGATAACTGTTATGGGTCTATCCAAAAGACAGAAAATGGTCTTCCTCACTACAAAACACCTACAGGTGATAGTGGGGCATATTTAAGACATTTATGTATTAAAGGACTTAAACAACGCTTTAAAAATCAGCCTATCACAGATGACTATAAAGATCGTTTACTCTATGAATTAAAAACTATTCATACAATGGGTTATGATGATTATTTCTTGATTGTATTTGATTATGTACAATATGCAAAAAAACATGGTATACTCGTAGGCCCTGGAAGAGGATCTGCCGCAGGTTCGCTTGTTGCCTATTGTTTAGGTATCACAAATATTGATCCATTAAAATATGATCTGCTCTTTGAACGTTTCTTAAATCCAGAAAGAGTATCCATGCCAGATATTGATGTAGATTTCCAGGATGATCGTCGTGATGAAGTCATTCAATATGTATGTGATAAATATGGACATGATCATGTGGCTCAGATTGTCGCTTTTTCTACCTATGGTCCTCGCGTTGCGATAAAAGATATAGGAAAAGTGATGGGAATCCCCTTACCAAGACTAGAAATGATTGCGAAGATGGTTCCTACTGCTCCTAAACATCGTAAAAGTATTACTGAAGTCTATTCTACAAGTGCTTCATTCCAGGATATGATTCAAAAAGATCCAGTTCTTTCACGTCTTATTGCGCCTATGAGCTTAGTAGAATATTTACCACGTAATATTACTATGCATGCAGCTGGTGTTGTCTTATCCTATGAACCATTAAGAGATGTAGTTCCTTTAGTTATTGGTCCAAGTGATATGATCATGAGTCAGTACTCTAAGGACTATATTGAAAAAACAGGACTCCTTAAGATGGACTTCCTAGCCTTAAAGAACCTCACTATGATTGACTATATTATGAAGGATATTGAAAGAAAATTAGGGAAAACATTCTCTATTAATACAATACCTCTTAATGATGCACGTACTTATCATCTTATTTCTCGTGGAGATACAACAGGTGTCTTCCAATTAGAATCAAGTGGTATGCGCTCATTACTTAAGAAGATGAAACCTGAATGCTTTGATGATATCGTTGCAGCCATTGCTTTATATAGACCAGGTCCAATGGAAAATATTCCCCTTTATCTAGAGGGTAGAAAGAATAAAAACAATATTACTTATTTGCTTAAAGAACTAGAACCTATTTTAAAATCTACCTATGGTATTATGATCTATCAGGAACAGATTATGCAGATTGCCCAGGTTATTGCTGGATTCTCTTTAGGACGTGCAGATATATTAAGAAAAGCTGTCTCCAGCAAAGATGAAAGCATGATGGCAGGTATGAAGGAAGAATTTATTCAAGGGGCTATTAAAAAAGGCTTTAAAGAGGATGTTGCCACAAGGCTTTATCAGATGATAGAAAAGTTTGCGAACTATGGATTTAATAAGAGTCATTCTGTTGCTTATGGGTATGTGGCTTATCAATTAGCTTACTTAAAGGCTAATTATCCACTCTATTTCTTTGCATCTATCTTATCCAATGAATCAGGTTCTGCTTCTAGTAAGATGCGTACAATTGAAGAATCTAAACGCTATGGAGTTAAGATTCTCCCACCTTCTATCAATTACTCTTATTCACGTTTTATGGTAGAAGAAGGTGGTATTCGTTATTCTTTAGTTTCTATTAAGAATGTAGGTTCTGCAGGTTATAAGATGATACTTAAAGAAAGAGAAAAAGGTCTCTTTAAAGATATGTATGATTTCTTAGCTCGTATACCTTCTCTTTCATCTAAGATGTTAGAAAGTTTAATAGATGCAGGGGCTTTTGATGAATTTAATAAAAATCGTGCCTATTTACGTAAGAATATTTCACTCATGATGGAGTATATACAATTAGGGGTCGATGAAAAACCAATCTTTGAAGAAGTCAGAGAAAATAAATTTGAACGTTTAGAAAGAGAAAAAGAAGTACTCGGACTTTATATATCTACACATCCTATTGTCTATGCAAAACAGAAGATTAAACATCCTTTAGTTAATCTCATAGATGTAGAAAACTATATGGATCGTACAATACCAGTTGTATGTTCTATTAGTTCAGTGCGTGCCATTGTAGATAAGAAAGGAAGAGAAATGGCTTTTATTGAAGGTCAGGATGAAACAGGACAGGTAGAATTTGTCTGTTTCTCTAACCAATATGAACGTTATAAGAATATATTTGAAAGAGGTAAGACTGTGGAAATGAATGTGCGTGTTCAATACCGTGATCGCTTATCTCTTATTATTAATCAAGTAAAGGAGTTATAAAATGGAAGAATTAATATTAATAGATGGGAACTCATTACTATTTAAAGCATTCTATGCCACTAGCTATACAGGTAACTATATGGTCAATCGTAATGGTATTCCTACTAATGGTGTCTATGGCTTTGCACGTATGGTGGAGAAAATCATCAGTACCAATCCTAAATATGTCATTGTCGCTTTTGACTATGGTAAGAAAACATTCCGTAATGAATTATTGGATACATATAAAGCGACACGAAAAGAAACACCACAGGAACTTGTTCCTCAATTTGCGCTTGCAAGAGAATACCTCACTGCTCATAACATCACTTGGTATGAAATAGAAGGCTATGAAGGGGATGATATCATCGGTACACTTGTAGACTTTGGTGAAAAGAATAACTTAAAAGTTTCTGTTTATACAGGAGATAAGGATGCCAATCAGTTGATTTCATCTCAGACTACAATCTATCGTACCGTTAAAGGTGTTACTGAACTTGATATTTATAATGAACAGACTTTACTTGATAAATATGGTTTAAAGCCAGATCAGTTTAGAGATTTCTTAGGACTCATGGGTGATAGTTCTGATAATATCCCAGGTATTAAAGGTGTTGGTGAAAAGACTGCATTAAAACTATTGCATCAATATGGCACTATTGAAGGATTACAGGAACATCAGGATGAAATCAAAGGTAAGATGGGTGAAAAAATCAGAGCAGGTATGGAAGATGCCTTGATGAGTAAAAAAGTAGCCACAATACTAAGAGATATACCAATAGATGTAGATTTAGAAAAAGCCACATATCAGGGCTATGACTATGAAACACTCAAGTCATTCTATGAAAAATATGATATGAATTCTTTGATTAAATCTATGACGACTGAAGCAGCACCTAAAAAGGAATTGAAACTAGAAATAGTAGATCATATGCCTGAAATCACAAAGGACAGTGCTGTTTATCCTTCTATCTATGATACAAACTATCATCGTTCTATTATTCTAGGATATGGAATTTATAATGATGAACAGGCTTATTTCATCTCTTATGAAAATGCATTAAAGGATGAATTATTCTTAGCTTATTTAAAGGATGAAAATAAGAAAAAGTATGGCTATGATATCAAGAGTGCTGTCATTGGTTCTAGATGGAATGGAATAGAAATCAATGGTTATACATTTGACTTATCACTTGCTTCTTATGTATTAGAACCAGCTATTAAAGAAGAACTCAAATATGTATGTACACATTTTGATTATGAAGGTGTGCAATATGATGAAGAAGTATTTGGGAAGGGTGCAAAGAAGCATATTCCAGAAGATGACATCTTAGCGAGTCATATTGTCTCTAAAGCCAAAGCTATTTATGAACTCAAAGATGTTGTCACTAAAGAATTAAAAGATAAAAATCAGTATGAACTATATGAAAACATTGAACTTCCTGTCACACGAATCTTGGGTGAAATGGAATTTGCGGGTACTGAAATAGACTTAGATGTATTAAAGGAAATGGATACAGCTTTTGATGAAACAATTGAAAAACTAGCCAATGATATCTATCGTATCTCAGGTACTACATTCAATATTTCTTCACCTAAACAATTAGGCCAGGTTTTATTTGAAGATTTAGGATTAAAGGGTGGTAAGAAGACAAAGACTGGTTATTCTACAAGTCAGGATGTCTTAGAAAAAATTATTGATGCCCATCCCGTTGTTCCATTAGTACTAGAATATAGAATGTTGACCAAACTCTCTTCTACATACCTAAAAGGACTACAGGAGCAGGTATTCCCAGACAATAAAATTCACACAATCTATAAACAGACTCTCACTCATACAGGACGTCTCTCTTCTGTAGATCCAAATTTACAGAATATTCCAGTTAGAAGTGAAGAAGGAAAACTCATTAGAAAAGCCTTTGTATCACATAATGGCTATCTTGTTTCATTTGACTATTCACAGATTGAATTAAGAATTCTTGCACATATGGCTCATGTCACTAATTTGATTGATGCCTTTAATCAAGGCAAAGATATCCATAGACATACTGCAGCTTTAGTATTTGGCGTAAAGGATGAAGAAGTCACTCCACAAATGCGTTCACAGGCAAAAGCCGTTAATTTTGGTATTATTTATGGTATGAGTGAATTTAGACTGTCTAAAGATATTGGTATGTCTATTTCTGAAGCAAGAGACTTTATTAATAAATATTTTGAAACATATCCAGAAGTAAAAACATATATGGATGAAGTTGTAGAAACATGTAAGAAACAGGGCTATGTCTCTACACTACTTAATAGAAAAAGATATATTCCTACAATCAATGATAAGAACTTTATGGTACGCCAGCAGGCGCAAAGATATGCAATGAATACACCAATTCAGGGAACAGGTGCGGATATTTTGAAACTTGCGATGATTGAAGTAGATAAAGCACTTAAAGAAAAGAATCTTAAATCACAGATGATCTTACAGGTGCACGATGAATTGATTTTTGATGTATTTGAAGATGAATTAGAAGAAGTTATGTCTTTAGTAAAAGAGAAGATGGAAAACTGCATTAAGATGGATGTCCCTCTTATTGTAGAAGGCAACTATGCCAAGAACTGGTGTGAATTAAAATAATGCCTGAATTACCAGAAGTAGAAACAGTACGAAGAACCTTAAAGAACTTCGTACTTCATAAAACAATAGACTCTATAGAAGTACTTTATCCACGTATTATTGATGGAGATGTAGAGACATTCGTCACTACACTCATTCATCAATCTATTTGTGATATAGACAGATATGGTAAATATTTGATCTTTATTTTAGATCATGATGCATTTATTTCTCATCTTAGAATGGAAGGGAAATACAATATAAAAATGAAAGATGAACCCTATGATAAACATGATCATATTATCTTTCATATGACAGATGGCACAGATCTTCGTTATAACGATACAAGAAAGTTTGGTCGTATGCAGTTAGTAGACAAAGAACACTATCGTGAATATCCACCACTTAACCGTTTGGGTCAGGAACCAATGGATGCTTCTTTTGATTACATCTATCCACGTATCCATCAAAGTCATCTGCCTATTAAACAATTATTACTAGATCAGTCTATTTTTACTGGTATAGGAAATATCTATGCGAATGAAATATGTTTTAGAATGGGTATGGATCCTCGTACAAGAGGAGACAGACTTTCAAAGAAACGTATTGAAGAATTGATACAAGTGTCCAGTACTATTTTAAAGGAAGCCATTGCCCAGGGTGGCACAACCATCCATTCATTTGATGCCAATGGCATCCATGGCTTATTTCAGGTTACTTTATCTGTTCATGCACAAACAACATGTTCAAAATGCAAGGGACCTATAAAAAAAATCACAATTGCAGGAAGAGGAACATATTACTGTCCTCATTGTCAGAAAAGGAGATATTAAATATGTTGAATTGGGGTGTAATAGGATTAGGAAGAATTGCCCAGAGATTCTGTGAGAGTCTCTCTCATTTTGATGAAGCATGCTTTTATGCAGGGGCATCACATAATCCAGAAAAAAGACAGCAATTTAAAGAACTCTATCATCCAGAAAAACTCTATGATGATTATATGAAGTTACTAGAAGATGAAAATGTAGACATTGTCTATATCGCATTGCCACATGCCTCTCATTACAAGTATGCATTAGAAGCAATGAAACATCATAAAGCTGTTTTAGTAGAAAAACCAGCCACCTTGACAAGCAAAGAAATAAGAACACTCTGTGAATATTCAGAAAAGAATCATGTCTTCTTTATGGAAGCCATGAAATCTAGATTTATTCCAATGATCAATCAAGTACATAAAGAAATAGAAAAAGGTATTATTGGAGATATTGTTTCTATAGAAAACCATTTCCAATCCATTGTACCTTATGATGAACATTCTTATATTTATGATCCAAAACAAGGTGGTGCATTATATGATACAGGTATATATAATATTGCGACTGTCTTAGATTTTGTGAAGAGTCCTGTTGTTTCTATTTCTAATGATGTGAAAGTAGAACATGGTGTAGATGTTCATGATTCGATTACTCTAGAATTTGAAAATGGTGTCAAAGCTTTTATGGAAGCGTCACTTGATGGACCAGTAAGAAAAGATATGATTATTACAGGTACTAAAGGGACTATCATACTAGATCCATTCTATCGTCCTACAAAAGCTGTTATTTCATTTAATGGTGAATCTTTTACAGGAGAAATCCCTTATGATATCGATGATTTCCATACTGAAATAGAAGCTTGTCATGAAGCTATTGCCTATATTAAGGTAGAAAGTGATCGTATGAGTCATCAGGATAGTATTGATTGTATAGAACTTATGGAACGTATTGGAGAAACAATATGCAGGTCATAGGACTCACTGGTGGTATTGCGAGTGGTAAAAGTACTGTCAGTTATTATCTGATTACTCATGGCTATGAAGTCATTGATGCAGATGATATCTCACGTCATGCCTTAGAACCGGGTACAGAGGCTTTTAAACAGGTTATAGAACATTTTCCTGTACTTGATAATGGAATCATCAATAGACAGAAGCTTGCAGATATTATCTTTAATAATCAGGATGAAAAGAACTATCTAGAAGGCATTCTACATCCCTATATTAGAAGCGTTATTGTACAAAAAATCAAACAATCTAAAAACAACCTTGTCTTTATTGATGTACCATTACTCTTTGAAGCAGGCTGGGATGATTTATGTGATTCTACAATAGTGGTCAGCTGTGACAAAGAAACACAGATTCAAAGAGTCTTATCCCGTGACCATTGTACACGTACGCAGGCATTAGATCGTATTAGAAACCAGATGTCTTTAGAAGACAAAGAACAGCGTGCAGACTATATCATTAGAAACAATACAAACTACTATGATTTAGAAAAAGAAATACTCAAAGTCTTAAAGGAGGTGGAATGAGATGTTGTATGCGACAGATGTTTATTTAAGTGAACGTTCATTACCATTAAGTAGTAATGATTGTGATATTCTCACTTATTTGTATGCCCCATTACTTAAAACGCAGGCATATAGTCTTTATATGTATTTGAATGTAGAGTCCATGCGTATGCGTCATTTCCATCAGCCTTGTGCAATCAGTCGCTTAACTATGGCTTTAAATCTAGATCTAGAAGAACTTGACCAGGCAAGAAAAACATTAGAAGGCTTAAGTTTACTTAAGTCCTACTATAAAGAATCAGAAGGACAGGGAGTCTATATCTTTCACTTAATGACACCACTTTCTGTCAATGCCTTTTTTAGAAATCAGATACTTGCAGGTTTATTACAGAAGACAATCGGTATAGAAGAATATACTAAAACAAAGAATTACTTCCGTTCAGGACTAGAAAAGCTCACTGAATATGAAGAAGTCACATCATGCTTTGAAGATGTCTTTACAATTGATTTATCACAAAACAAACCATTGAAACATGAATCAGGATATCAAGAAGAAGAAAGTGAACGTCCAATTATTAATTATGATCTCACTCTCTTCTATGAAACATTGAAGGATTATCAGGTCCCTATGAAAATAGTGAATCGTAATGAAGATACAATCAAGCAGATTGCGACTCTTTATGCGATAGATCAATTATCTCTCGCCTTAATGGTTAAGGATGCGATTGTGGAAGGTAAGTTTAATCGTAAAGCTTTAGTAGAACAGGCTAAACGTTACTATAGTGCTGATTCAGCAAGTTCACTTAAAGAGGTCTATCACACTCAGCCCATCCAGCATTCTTCACCACAAACTGATGATGATAACTTAAACAAGCACTTTAGATATCTAGAGACAATCTCACCTTATCAGCTATTAAAGAATAAGCAGGGAGGGAAAGAACCAGCCCTTCATGATCTCAATATTGCGGAATCATTGATGGCTATGGGACTTACTCCTGCAGTCACTAATATGTTGATAGAATATGTTTTAGGTAGAAGTAATGGACGACTAGACAAGAACTATTGTGAAACAATTGGCGCTTCATGGGTAAGAAAAGGGTTGATGACAGCTCGTGATGCGTATGAGGAGGTTCATAATACGAAAACTCAAAAAACAATCAAGAAGACTACAAAGAAAAAAGAAAATAAACCTGTAGAAGTCAGTGCGCAGGATCAAGAAGAATTAAGACGATTAATGGAAGGTCTAGGAGGTGATCTATGATGATAAAAGCAGGACAGATTCTTTCTTTTGATAAAGAATTAGAAAATACAAGAAACCAAAGTTTGCAGGAATTAGTCAAAAGACAGGATATTAGGGAATTTGTAGAAAAGAATCATTTAACTAAAAAAGCTCTAGAAGATGCCTGGGTAGATTTACTTGCCTATGTAGATGATCATGAACCTTGTTTACATTGCCATGGAATCAATGAATGCCCTAAGATGAATAAAGGTCAGCAGATTACTTTGAGCTATGAAACTTATGTCCATCGTGATGTCAAAAGCTGTCAATATGGTCTTGAAAAGCATGAAAATGATCAGCTTCTTTCTCGCTTTCATTACAACAATATGTCTACCAGACTTGCACTTATTAGCTTGAAAGATATGGCAGCTGAAGCAATGAATAAAAAAGATGCAAGTATGATGATTTTAACTAAGCAATTGATTGAATATGTCAATCGACCACAAACAAAAGGCTTCTTAGTATGTGGTGGACCAAATCGTACAAGAATCATGGCAGGTATGATGAATGAACTAGCTAGACGTGGCTATGAAGTAGGCTTATGTCATGTACCCACACTTATGGCAGATGTCAAAGCAAGCTTTAATTCAAATGAAGATACATCTTTAGTGGATCTAGTAAAAAACATTCCTTATTTACTCTTAGATAGTGTAGGTGAAGAAAATGTTACTAACTGGTCTAGAGATGAAGTTCTAGCGATGATTTTAGACTATCGTATCTTAAATGAATTACCTACTTTCATGACTTCTGCATATGGTTTTGAAGACTTGGAAACGATTTACATGAATAAATATAATGATAAACGTGAACAGCTTCGTGCAAAGAATATTGTTTCTAAAATGAAAGCGCTATGTTGTGAAATAATTATTGACTAAAAAAATTGATTGGAATAGAATTGTTGATGGTAAGGAACGAACAATTATGCTAGAATGGTTATTAAATAGAATGCATAAGTTGAGAGGAGAAAAAAATGGTTAAGTGTATTGGTGTATTAACTTCTGGGGGAGATGCTCCTGGAATGAACGCTGCAATTCGTGCAGTAGCTAGAACTTGTCTTAATAAGGGTATCGAAGTTTATGGCGTTAGACTTGGCTATAAAGGTCTTCATGAAGGTAAGTTCATGAAATTCGATCGTCATAGTACTCGTAATATCATCAATAATGGTGGTACTATTTTAAAATCTGCTCGTTTCCCTGAATTCAAAGATCCTGAAATCAGAAAAGAAGCAATCGAACAGATGAAAAAAGTAGGTATGGAAGCATTAGTAGTCATCGGTGGTGACGGTTCATATCATGGTGCTTTAAAGCTTACAGAAATGGGAGTTAATTGTATTGGTCTTCCAGGAACAATTGACAATGATATTCCTGATACTGATTTCACAATTGGATTTGATACTGCATTAAATACAATTGTTGAAGCATTAGACAGATTAAGAGATACTTCTTCTTCACATCAGAGATGTACTATCCTTGAAGTTATGGGTAGAAGATGTGGTGACCTTGCAATTAATGCAGGTATCGCAGCTGGTGCTGAACTAGTAGTCACTTCTGATACTGGTTATGATGAAGATAAGATCATCGAAAGATTAAAACAGTCAAAGGCATCTGATAAGGACCATGCAATCGTGGTTATTACTGAACATATCACTGATGTCAATGAACTTGCAAAGAAAGTCGAAGCTGCAACAGGTTTCGAAACTCGTGCGAATGTCTTAGGTCATTTACAGCGTGGTGGTAGACCAACTGCAAGAGACCGTGTCTTAGCAAGCCGTATGGGTGTTAAGGCTGTAGAACTTCTTGAAGAAGGTAAAGGTGGACTTTGCGTAGGTGAAGTACATGGCCAGATTACTGCTTTCCCTATCACAGAAGTATTAAGTCATAAGCATGTAGCTGATGCTGGTATTTACGAAGACGCTAAGAAGTTACGTTAATTTCTCAGTGTGTTTGTTAAATATATATAACGGAGTGTAAATTTATTTGGTTGATTAAGGAGTCTAAAATGGTTAAAGAAAAAATGAAAAAAACAAAAATTGTTTGTACTATTGGTCCTGCTTCACAGGATAAAGAAATGTTAAAGAAGCTTATTAAAGCTGGTATGAACGTAATGCGTTGTAACTTCTCTCATGGTGACTATGAAGAACATGCTATGAAGATGGATACTTTAAGAGAAGTAAACAAGGAATTAGGTACTGATGTAGCTATCATGCTTGATACTAAAGGTCCTGAAATCCGTACTGGTGCTTTCGAAGGTGGATTCACTGAATTCAAGAAAGGTCAGGTTTCAGTAATCACTCCAGAAGAAATTGTTGGTTCTTCAGATCGTTTCACAATTTCTTATAAGGAATTATACAAAGATGTTAAGCCTGGTGCTTATATCTTAGTTAACGATGGTCAGGTTGCATTATTAGTTGATCACGTTGAAGGACAGGATATCTATTGTGTAGCTGCTAACGATGGTAGAGTTAAGAACACTCGTGGTATCAACGTTCCTGGTACTAAGTTACAGTTCGAATTCTTATCAGAAAAAGATAAGAACGACTTAATCTTCGGTTGCAAACAGGATGTAAACTTCATCGCTGCTTCATTCGTAAGAAGAAAACAGGATGTATTAGATATTAAGAAATTAATTGCTGAAAACGGTAAGCCAGATATCAAAGTATTACCAAAGATCGAATGTGTTGAAGGTGTTGAAAACATCGATGAAATCATCGAAGTAGCTGATGGTATCATGGTTGCTCGTGGTGACTTAGGTGTAGAAGTACCTGCTGAAGAAGTACCTCTAATCCAGAAGTCAATCATCAGAAAGTGTAATGCTGCTGGTAAGGTTGTTATTACTGCAACACAGATGCTTGAATCTATGCAGGAAAACCCAAGACCAACAAGAGCTGAAGTATCTGACGTAGCTAATGCTATCTATGATGGTACTGATGCTATCATGTTATCTGGTGAATCTGCTCAGGGTAAATATCCTGAAGAAGCAGTATTAACTATGAACAAGATTGCTCATAAGATCGAAGGAAACTTAGACTATGCTTCAATCTTAAGAAGAGCTATCAGAACTGCTGATAACTCTAACTCTTCAGAAGCTATCTGTATGTCAGTTGCTGAAATTGCTGCTAACTTCAACGTTTCAGCTATCATCGCATTCACTGAAACAGGTGCTACTGCAAAACGTATGTCACGTTATAGACCACATTGCCCAATCATCGCTCCAACTCCATCTGATGATACAGTTAAGAAATTAGCTCTTAACTGGGGTGTTAAGCCTGTACTTTGCAAATCTATGAAATCAAGAGAAGGTTTAATGGATCTTGCAATGGTTATCGCTAAGGAAAACGGAATTTCAGCTGGTGAACAGGTAATCGTAACTGGTGGTACTCCAGGTGTTTCTGGTTTAACAAGTTACTTAGAAATCGTTACAATCAAATAATTTTTGATAATTAGGAATAGGGTGACCTATTCCTTTTTTCTTTATTGACAATTAACTGAAGTGGTGTACAATAAAGTCACAAGCTACGAAACAGGATATGTCTTTAAGATAAAAGCTTACTAGAGAGGAAGAATAGGTGGAAACTTCCAAGATATTTACTTAAAGGTACTCCCTGTGATGCTGAACTCGAAAGAGATTCCGTAACTCGCGTTAAGAGATGAGAGGTTATGCATTGCATAACGAATAAAGGTGGTAACACGAGACTTCGTCCTTTGATGAGGTCTCTTTTTATTTATAGGAGGAGAATATGAGCGATTTTTTAAATGACAAAGATTTAAATACTTTAAATCATTCATGTGCACACGTATTAGCACAGGCAGTTAAACATCTTTACCCACAGGCTAAGTTCTGGGTAGGCCCAGTAGTAGAAGAAGGATTCTATTATGATATCGATTTAGGTGATCAGACTATTTCTGATGATGACTTACCTAAGATTGAAAAAGAAATGAAGAAAATTTGTAAAGATGGTAAGAGAATCGTGAGACATGAAGTCTCTAAAGAAGAAGCTTTAGAAGAATTCAAGGATGATGAATATAAGCTAGACTTAATCAATGGTTTAGAAGATGGTACAATCACTACTTATTCACAAGGTGATTTCACTGACTTATGTCGTGGTCCACATGTAGAAACAGTTAAGTTATGTAAGAACTTCAAGTTAATCAAACATTCAGGTGCTTATTGGAAAGGTGATAAGAACAACAAGGTTCTTCAGAGAATTTATGGTGTATGTTTCCCAACTAAAGAAGAATTAGAAGCACATCTTCAGTTATTAGAAGAAGCAAAGGAAAGAGATCATAGAAAACTTGGTAAAGAATTAGGTATCTTCATGTTTGCAGATATCGTAGGTAAAGGTTTACCAATGTGGTTACCAAATGGTTTTACTGTTAGACGTTTATTATCTGATTACATCATGAACAAAGAATTAGAATTAGGTTATGAACATGTTATGACACCTTCTCTTGGTAACGTTAAGTTATACAAGAAATCAGGACATTGGGCTCATTATAAAGATGATATGTTCCCAGCAATGGAATTAGATGATGAAGCATATGTATTAAGACCTATGAACTGTCCACACCACATGGTTATGTATAAATCTACATTACATTCATATCGTGATCTTCCAGTTAGAATTGCGGAAATTGCGAATGATTTCCGTTTTGAAGCAAGTGGGGCTTTAACTGGTATCGAACGTGCAAGAGCCTTCACACAGAACGATTCACATATCTTCTGTCGTCCAGACCAGATTGCTCAGGAATTCAAGAATGTAGCACATTTAATCTTAGATGTATATAAGGATTTTGGATTCAAAGATTACTCATTCCGTTTATCATTAAGAGATAAGAACAACAAAGAAAAGTATTTCGGTAATGATGAATTATGGGAAAAGAGTGAAAATGAATTACGTGAAGTATTAAAAGAAATGAATGTAGAATTCTATGAAGCAGAAGGCGAAGCAGCATTCTATGGTCCTAAACTTGACGTACAGGTAAAGAGTGCATTAGGACATGATGTTACTTTATCTACAATCCAGTTAGACTACCAGTTACCAGAAAGATTCGAACTAACTTATGTTGATGAAAATGGTGATAAGGTAAGACCAGTTGTTATTCATAGAGCAATCTTAGGTTCATTAGACCGTTTCATTGCCTTCTTACTAGAAGAAACAAAAGGTAATCTTCCTCTATGGTTGGCACCTACTCAGGTTCAGGTTATTCCAGTTAAACTTGAATACCATGATGAATACGCAAAAGAAGTTGTGGCTAAGTTAAGAAAAGCACACTTCAGAGTAAATAACGATAACAGAGATGAAAAACTTGGTTATCGTATCAGAGAAGCACAGTTAAAGAAGATCCCTTATCAGTTAGTACTTGGTGATAATGAAAGAGATAATGGTACTGTGACTTATCGTAAACATGGTGAAAAGAAACAGACTACAGTGACTTTTGAAGAATTCGTAGAATTATTAAATACAGAAGTAGAAAACAAAACTTTAAGTCACTAATGCATTTGACTCCCTTAATGGGAGTCTTTTTTGTGAAAAGACAAAAATCAGTATCTTTTGTTTGATTTTAAAGTGTTTTACCCCCTATAATAGATTAAACAATAAAGGGGTGTTTTCAATGAAACGTAGAATAGAAGAAGTAAAGAAAATTGTCATTAAGGTAGGTTCAAGTTCACTTTGTGACAAAGATGGAAAAATCAATAAAGAAAAAATATTGATGTTAACATGGCAGATTGCCAAACTAAAAAGGGAAGGCTATATCGTTGTTTTAGTCTCTTCAGGAGCTATTGCAGCTGGTATGGGCGCATTAGGACTAGACAGTAAACCGAAAACACTACCGGAAAAACAGGCTTTAGCTGCGATTGGGCAGGCAAGACTAATGGAAATCTATGAAGAAATATTCCAGGTCTTTAATATGAAATGTTCTCAGATCTTATTAAACCATGATGACTTTGATGATCGTCATCGTTTAATGAACTTAAACCATACAATTAATGCACTACTCAATTATGGTGTTGTTCCTATTATTAATGAAAATGATGCTTTGGCAGTAGATGAAATCAAGGTAGGAGACAATGATACATTGGCTTCACTTATCGTTCCTCTAGTAGAAGCACAACTATTAATTCTCGTGAGTGATATTGATGGTCTTTATACAGGCAATCCTCATACTGATCCTGATGCTGTGCTTATCCACTATGTAGATAAGATTGATGATACAATTTTGAGCTATGCAGGAGATGCAGTCAGTGGTCTAGGTACAGGTGGTATGGCAACTAAACTAAAAGCGGCTCAAATGGTCAATGCATTAGGTAGTCATATGTGTATTGTGAATGGACAGAAAGAAAACAGTATATTAAATGCCTTAGATAATGAAGGAACTTGGTTCAATGGGGCTTCAGGCACAAATATGAATGCTAGAAGACATTGGATTGCCTATCGTACTAAACCAAGAGGAACAATTATAGTTGATGCAGGATGTAGAAAAGCGATTGTTGACAAGCATGTCAGTCTTTTACCTACAGGTATTAAAGATGTAGAAGGAAGATTCTTAGAAGGACAGGTTGTTGATATCAAGGATGAAGAGTTAAATACAATTGCGAAGGGTGTTGCCAATTATGCCAGTGATGAAATCAGACTGATTAAAGGACACCAGTCTTCTGAAATAGATGACATATTACATCGTCATGACTATGATGAAGTAGTACATGCGAATAACATGGTTGTATTGGAGGAAAGATAATGAATACATTATTAGAAACACAATTAAAGCGTGCAAAAGCAGCCGCACGTCTTTTAAAGAATATGCCTACTTGCACAAAGAATCAGGCACTAGAGAAAATTGCCGACGCATTAATTGCACATAGTGAAGAAATATTAGAAGCCAATAAAAAAGATATGGCACATGCCAAGGAAGTCAATATGACTAAGGCTATGCAGGATAGACTCTTATTTACTCATGAACGTATTGTAGGAGTGAGTGATGGAGTCAAGAAGGTAGCCACATTACCTGATCCTGTTGGTGAAGTGATGGAATCCTGGACAAGACCAAATGATCTAGAAATTTCTAAAGTGAGAGTGCCTATTGGTGTCTTTGGAATTATCTATGAAGCCCGTCCTAATGTAACTGTAGATATTGCATCTCTTTGCTTAAAATCAGGCAATGCCTGTGTTTTAAGAGGTGGTAAAGAAGCCATTTATACAAATAAGAAATTAGTAGAAATTATGAAAGCTGCCACAAAGGATATTTTACCAGAAGGGGCGATTGAACTGATTACAGAACTAGATCACGCCATCGTAGGAGAACTCATCCATGCCAATGAATATGTAGATGTTATTGTACCTAGAGGTGGCGCAGGACTCATTCAGTTTGTTGTTAAGAATGCGACAGTACCTGTTATTGAAACAGGCGCTGGTATCTGCCATCTTTATGTTGATAAGGATGCAGACCTTAATAAAGCATTAACTATTGCAGTCAATGCGAAGATTCAAAGACCTTCAGTATGTAATGCGATAGAAACAATACTTGTACATAAGGATGTTGCAGACAAGTTCTTACCTGAACTTAAAAAAGCCTTTGAAAAAGTAGAAATCAAAGGGGACGATGCAACATGTCAGATCATTAACTGTGAACATGTCACAGATGACAGTTATGCAACAGAATATGATGATTATATTGTAAATATTAGAGTTGTTGACTCAGTAGAAGAAGCAATCAATCATATTTATACATATTCTACAAAGCATTCAGAATCCATTATTACTGAAAATAATGAAACAGCTGCATTATTTATGAATAGCTTAGATAGTGCCTGTGTGTATCATAATGCTTCTACAAGATTCTCAGATGGTGGAGAATTCGGTTTTGGGGCAGAACTTGGTATTAGTACACAGAAACTTCATGCCAGAGGTCCACTTGGTTTAAAAGAAATGTGTTCTTACCAATACAAAATTGAAGGAAATGGCCAGATTAGAGAGTAGTAAAAAATACTACTCTTTTTTTATTGACAATAGTTAGCACCCTAACTATAATATTTAGCATACTAACTAATAGTAAGGAGGTGTACAACGGACATGCAGGAGAATGTCAAAGTGATGATAGATAAGGTCGCAGTACTTAGAAAAGTAGTAGGAAAGTATATGATGCGTAACTTTAAGGATATGCCTTTAACAGGTGATCAATCACGCTTGTTATTTGTGATTAAAGAACATGGTCATTCTCAAAAAGAAGTGGCACAATATCTTCATATCTCTGATGCAACACTTTCAGTAAGAATCAAGCGTCTAGAAGAAGCAGGCTATATTATTCGTGAACAGAATCCTCAAGATAAACGTCATTCTACAGTGCGTTTAAGTGAAATGGGTGAAGAGTATTTAGAAATCTGTAAGGATAAGATGAGGCATATGGAAGAAGTATGCAGCAGAGGACTCACAAAAGAAGATCATGATGCCGTATTATATATGATTGATATGATTATTAAGAATATGGAAGAAGAATTAAAGGAGGGAAACGATGCTTAAACTAAAGAAATATTTTAAAAAATATTGGTTATTATTTGTATTAGCCATCGTTTGTATATTTGGACAGGCCTATACTGAATTAACACTTCCTGATTATATGTCTGATATCGTATCTAGCGGTATTCAGGCAGGAGGCTTCGATTCAGCTGTGTCTCCTGTATTAAGTGAAGAGACATATAATCATTTATTATTATTTGTATCTTCAAAAGATCAAAAAGTATTAGAAAATGCGTATAAGAAGACTCTCGCAAAAGATGTGGACAAGTCTTATTATAAGACATTCAAGAAAGCAAAGAATCAGACTTTATATATCTTAAAGAAAGATGTAGATGAAGAAAAACTCAATAAAGTACTCACTAAACCAATGTTGATTGTTTATTCTATGAATAAGATGAAACCTGGTACAAATCAGTATAAGTCATTTGAAACAAAGATTGATTCAGCTATTAATTCTGCTCAGGAAGGGTATCAAAAAGGCTTAGATGGCTATAATAAAGGTTTAGAACAGTATAATGCTGGCATGGCTAAATACAATCAGGGTGTGAAGCAGTATGAACAGATGCAGACTGCTATTAAGCAGTATGATAGTGCATTAAACGCACTAAACACTCAGTTTGGTTCATATGAAAAAGCCAAAGAAATGCAGAACACTCTAACTGCACAATATAATGCATTACCTGAAGGTGACGCTAAAACAAAGCTTCAGGCCCAATTATTTGGTATTTCTCAGGCAGTTGCTGGTTATGAAAAGCTTAATGCTTCAGCAGGTCAGATGGCACAAATGAAGAGCCAGTCTTCAACAATCAAGAAACAGCTTGATCAGGCTAAAGAAAAAGTCGCTTCTGCAAAACCTCAATTAGATGAATCTAAGAAGAAACTAGATGATGCAAAAGCACAGATTGATGACATGGAAACACATTTAAACAATGGAGATATTTATTATTTCATTGGTTCAATGGGTGAAGATGAACGTAATAAGATGTTTGAAAGCGTCGATAAGCAGATGAAGACTATGGGTGAATCTACAATGAAGATTGCGGCTGGTGAAGGTGTTAAAGCAGAATATAAGAAGCTTGGCGCAGATGTCAATAAAGTACAGAACCAGTATATTGCCCATAAAGGTATTCAGATGTTAGCTATTGCCTTACTTGGTGCTGTGGCTTCTATCTGTGTTGCATTCTTAGCATCAAAACTTGGTGCAGCAGTGGCAAGAGACTTACGTTTAGCTGTATTTAAGAAGGTTGAAAGCTTCTCTAATACTGAATTCAATAAGTTCTCTACAGCCTCTTTAATTACTCGTAGTACAAACGATATCGTTCAGATCCAGATGGTTCTTGTGATAATCGTAAGAATGTGTATGCTTGCGCCAATTAATGGTATTGGTGGTATTATGAAAGCTGTCAAGAACTCACCATCCATGACATGGATGATCTTCTTAGTTGTTATTATCATCTTTGGTGTACTTGGTGTGACTTTCTCTATCGCAATGCCTAAATTCAAGATTATCCAACAATTAATTGATAAACTAAACTTAGCTATGAGAGAAAATTTATCAGGTATTCTAGTTATTCGTGCATTTGGGAATGAAGAAGAATCTGAAAAACGTTTTGATCAGGCAAACAAGGATTTAACACATACAAACTTATTTGTTAATAGAGTGATGGTCTCATTAATGCCTATCATGATGTTTATCATGCAGGGGATGACTTTACTCATTATCTACTTTGGCGCAAAGCAGGTTGATTTAGGTAATATTGCGATTGGTGAAATGATGGCCTTCTTACAGTATGCCATGATTATCGTTATGAGTTTCTTAATGGTCGCAATGATTGCAGTTATGTTACCTCGTGCAAGTGTAGCCGCAAACCGTGTAGCTGAAGTATTAAATACTGAACCTACAATTGAAAACCCAGAACAGATCACTTCTTTTGAAGAAGACAAGAAAGGTCTTGTGGAATTCAAACATGTATCATTTAAGTATCCTGGTGCTGATGAACCAGTCTTAACTGATATTGACTTTACAGCCCGTCCTGGTGAAACAACAGCCTTTATTGGTTCAACAGGTTCAGGTAAATCAACACTTATTAACCTTATTCCTCGTTTTTATGATGTAACTGAAGGTGAAGTCACAGTAGATGGTGTGGATGTAAGACATGTCTCTATGCATGATTTAAGAGACCGTATTGGTGTCGTACCTCAGAAGGGATTATTATTCTCAGGTACAATAGAATCAAATATCAAATATGGTGCTCTTGATTTATCTGATGAAGAACTTGCTGAAGTGATTGATGTTGCGCAGGCAAAAGAATTCATTGAAACAAAACCATTAGGTGTTAAAGAGCCTATTTCTCAGGGTGGTACAAACGTATCAGGTGGACAGAAACAGCGTCTCGCAATTGCAAGAGCACTTGCGAAAAATCCTGAAATTCTTATCTTTGATGACAGCTTCTCAGCACTTGATTTCAAGACTGATGCCACACTTAGAAAACGTCTTGGAGAAATGACTGCCAAGACTCATAACACTGTCTTAATCGTTGGACAGCGTATTGCATCTATTATGCATGCAGATCAGATCATCGTACTTGATGAAGGTAAGATTGTAGGAAAAGGCACTCATGAACAATTAATGAAAACATGTTCTGTCTATCAGGAAATCGCCTTATCTCAGTTATCAAAGGAGGAACTAGACAATGAATAAAAATCGTCGCTCTCCAATGGGTATGGGCAGAGGCCGTGGTAATAATGAAAAAGCTAAGGATTTAGGTGGTACATTAAAGAAGTTATTGGCATACTTAAAACCATATCATTTAAAGATTTGTTTTGTGATGGTATTTGCGGTATGTTCTACTGTTTTTAATATTATAGGTCCTAAGGTTCTTGCGAAAGCAACAGATAAATTATCAGAAGGTATCATGGCTAAAGTAGCCAATACCGGTGGTATTGATTTTAATTATATCATCAAGATCTTATTGATTCTTGTTGTATTATATGCTGCTAGTTCTCTATTTAGTTATATTATGAGTTGGATTATCTCTGGTGTATCACAGGATGCAGCCTTCTCACTTAGAAAAGATATTTCTGAAAAGATGAACCGTTTACCACTTTCTTATTTTGATAAGCATACAAGTGGTGATATTCTTTCTCGTGTGACTAATGATATTGATACAATCGCTCAGTCACTTAACCAGTCTTTATCTACACTTATTTCTAACGTAGTTACTCTTGTAGGTATCTTTATTATGATGCTTACAATCAGCTGGCAGATGACTTTAATTGCAGTTGTAGTATTACCTGTATCAATGATCTTAATGCGTTTAGTCATGAAGCATTCACAGAAATACTTCACTCAGCAGCAGAACTCACTTGGTGATGTCAATGGTCATATTGAAGAAATGTATGGTGGACATCAGGTAGTCAAAGCGTTCAATGGTGAAGAAAAATCTGTAGAACAGTTTGAACAATACAATGAATCACTTTATACATCTGCATGGAAATCACAATTCTTGGGATCACTTATGATGCCAATTAGTAACTTTATCGGTAATATCGGTTATGTAGGTGTTTGTATTATCGGTGGTATTCTAGCAGGTTCTAAAACAATCACTATTGGTGATATCCAGGCATTTATCCAGTATGTTAGACAGTTCAACCAGCCAATCTCACAGATTGCTCAGGCTGCTAACTTATTACAAAGTACGGGTGCAGCTGCAGAACGTGTCTTTGAATTCTTAGAGGAAGAAGAACTTACAGAAGACTCAGCCACTCTTACAACTGAAGAAGTACAGAATATGAAGGGTGCTGTCACTTTTGCGGATGTTCACTTTGGTTATAATCCAGATAAGATCATCATCAATGACTTCTCACTCCATGTTCATGCCGGTCAGAAGGTAGCCATTGTTGGTCCGACTGGTGCAGGTAAAACAACTATTATTAAATTGTTGATGCGTTTCTATGAACTCAATGGTGGTTCTATCATGATTGATGGTGAAGATATCACGCAAATGAAACGTAGTGATCTTCGTTCATTATTTGGCATGGTATTACAGGATACATGGTTATTTAATGGTACTATCATGGATAACTTGAAATATGGTCGATTAGATGCCACTGATGAAGAAGTCAAAAAAGCATGCGTGAATGCGCATGTAGATCACTTTATTCATACATTATCTGATGGCTATAACACTATGATCAATGAAGAATCTTCTAATATCAGTGCAGGTCAGAAGCAGTTATTGACTATTGCCCGTGCTTTCTTGAAGGATCCTAAGATTTTGATTCTTGATGAAGCTACATCTTCAGTTGATACAAGAACAGAAGTATTAATTCAGCAGGGAATGGATGAATTAATGAAGAATAGAACTTCATTTGTTATTGCGCATCGTCTTTCTACTATTAGAGATGCTGATACAATCATCGTTATGCGTGATGGTGATATTGTAGAAATCGGTAATCATGAAGGATTACTTAAAGAAAATGGTTTCTATGCAACACTTTATCGTTCACAATTTGAAAATGGACAGTAAAAAGCTTGATAGTCTCTTGACTATCAAGTCTTTTTTGTATAAGATACAAAAAATATTTTGAAAGGAGGACATGTCATGATATTAAGACAAGCAGTTATAGGTGATATAGAAGCTATCTCTCATATAGAGTCTCTTTGTTTTCCTAAAGCTGAAGCAGCGACTTATGAGCAGTTTAAAGAACGCTTTAATGCCTTCTCAGAAAACTTTCTTGTATTAGAAGATAAAGATGTTATTGGCTTTATTAACGGGAATACATCGAATATTAAAGGCTTACCAGATGCGTTCTATGAAGATGCTTCATTACATGATCCGAGTGGTGATTATATGACAGTTTTTGGCTTAGATGTACATCCTGATTATCAGCATCAAGGCTTAGCACATACACTTATGAATGGCTATATCACTCTTGCGAAGGAGCGAAATAAAAAAGGAATATTTCTCACATGTAAAGATCATTTAATTGGCTTTTATGAAAGTTTTGGCTATAAGCACCTTGGTGTCTCTTCTTCTACGCATGGAGAAGCAAAATGGAATGATATGTATTTGGAGATATGAATGTAGAAGTGATTAATGTAGGGACTGAACTTCTTCTTGGTGAAATCATCAACACAGAAGCTCCAATACTCTTTAAGATGTGTAAAGAATTAGGGTTTGATATTTATCATCAGACGACTGTGGGTGATAACCCAAAACGTTTATTAGAATGTCTCGATATTGCGTTTAAAAGAGGGGCAGATTGTGTCATTACTACTGCAGGACTTGGTCCAACGCAGGATGATTTAACGAAGGAACTCTCAGCAGAATATCTAGGACTAGAACTTGTCTATAACGAAGAAGAAGCTCGTAAGGTGGATGAAAAATGTCGCTTTGTGACAGGCCTCGATGTTGTTTCTGACAACAACTTTAAACAGGCTTATTTCCCGGAAAATGCTTATATACTAGAGAACGATGTAGGAACAGCCAATGGCTGTGTGATGAGCAAAGATGAAAAAATGATCATCAACCTTCCTGGTCCACCTAAGGAATTCAATTATGTTGTAGAACATTCCTTAAAACCTTATCTCGAACAATATCGCCAGGAACAAATCTATACAGAAGACTTTCTAGTGATGGGTATTGGGGAAAGTATGATTGATGAAAAACTGACAGAAACCCAATATAAACAGACAGATGTCACTCTTGCAATGTATGCAGGAGAAGGCTATGTAAGAGTACGCATAGCGACTAAAGCCAAAACAAAAGAAGAAGCTTATCAACATATGACCCCAATGAGGAATGAGATAGAAACACTATTAAAAGGTTATCTGATTCCAGGAGGTTCTATAGAAAAAGCCCTCAAAGACATCATGGTCCCTATTCAATTCATAGGGGATATAGATGTTCCCACATGGTTTAAGCCTTATGTAAAAGAGGATGCTGACTTAGTTATTTATTCTCAGGTGGAGCATGTCTCTTTAGGTGATCAGGTCACTATCCATGTGAATAACGATAAAGGATTTACAGATGGGATGTTGAAGGATTATCATCTTTCAATGAATCGTTTGACAAGCAAACTACAGCTTTATCTTTATCGTTATTTAAAAAACAGTTTACCCATGTAGTGGATAAACTGTTTGAATCGCTTCTATGACATGAAGAAAGATGTCATGAAGATTAGAAATGTCAACAAGCACATCTCCGCACTCTAATGAGTGATTTGCATCACGATAGAGAATAAGTGGAATATGTGCTTCATCACATGCACATTGAATGAGATTCGTTTTGGCCCATGGATCATTTGTACCATGGAAGGCAATGCCATTTAAGCTATACTTGAAAGTTGCAGAAAGTGGTGTGAAATAAATAGAATACGCATTCACATGATGTTCTTCATTAAAACGTGCACTAATGGCAGTACCAATACTTTTTGATACAAATAGTATTTCATCATAAGTAGAAAATGGAATATCTTTAAGAATTTCTTCAGTCTGTTTATAACCGATATCTTCTGCTTGCTTAATTAATTTATCTTTATCTTTCATATGAGGAAAGTGTTTATATTTCACTTCAATGATCTCATAGCCATAGGCTGATAAACATTTTTTAGAGTAGTAGAGGAGTGGTTTATCACAATGATAACCAATTCCAGGAAATAGAACTGCTAGTTTTTTCATCAAATCACCTCGTGTGATTTGATTATAGCACTTATTCATATAATTTCATTGACTTAACGAGAGTTTTATGTTTTACATAATGTTCTTTATCCTCTATAATATAGTTGTATTTTAATGAAAGAAAGGATGAACATAAATGGCAGGAGTCGTTGTTGTTGGAAGCCAGTGGGGCGACGAAGGAAAAGGAAAGGTTACAGATTATCTTGCACAGCAGGCAGATCTAGTAGTGAGATATTCTGGAGGTAATAATGCAGGTCATACTATTAAATTTAATGGCCAAAAATTTGCCTTAAGACTTATTCCTAGCGGAATCTTTACAACTGGTGAAGTTGTATTAGGTAACGGAATGGTTATCAATCCTAAAGCTTTACTTGAAGAAATGAAGTATTTAAATGATGCAGGTATCAAGACTGATAAGATGCACATCTCAGATCGTGCACATGTCACTTTACCTTATCATATTGAAATTGACGAATTAGAAGAAGAAATGCGTGGTGCTGCAAGTATCGGTACAACTAAGAAAGGTATTGGACCTACTTATGTAGATAAATATGACCGTATCGGTATTCGTATTGGTGAATTCATTAATGAACCATTATTTAAGAAGAGACTTGAAGAAACATTAGCATTCAAGAAGAAACAGTATCCTGGATTACAGTGTACTGCAGAAGAAATCTTTGAAGAATATAAGGAATATGCTAAAGTAATCAAACCTATGGTTTGTGATACTGGTATCTTTTTAGATGAAGCATTCCAGGCAAAGAAGAAGATCTTATTTGAAGGTGCTCAGGGTACTATGCTTGATATTGACTATGGTACTTATCCATATGTAACAAGTTCTAACCCAGGTGCTAATGGTGTACCATCTGGTGCAAGCATTGGTCCTCTTTATTTAACTGATGTAGTAGGTGTTATTAAGGCTTATACTACTCGTGTTGGTTCTGGTGCTTTCCCTACTGAAATTGAAGGTGAATTAGGTGATTATATCAGAAATGCAGGTCATGAATTTGGTACAGTAACTAAGAGACCAAGAAGAATTGGATGGTTCGATGCAGTTGTCGTTAACCAGTCAAGAAGAATGGCTTCATTAACTGGATGTTCATTAATGTTGTTAGATGTATTAAGTGGTTTAGATACTATTAAGATTTGTACTGCTTACAAGTTAGATGGTAAAGAAATTCATGGTTTACCTTCTACAATTGAAGAATTAGCAAGAGTAGAACCAGTTTATGTAGAATTACCTGGTTGGAAGGAAGATATCACAAATGTCACTTCATTTGAAGAACTTCCTGTTAATGCTCAGAACTATATCAAGAAGATTGAAGAACTTATTCACTGCCCAGTGATTATGTTCTCAGTTGGACCTGATCGTACTCAGACAATTGTGCTTAAGGAAGTATTTTAATAAATAAATAGTAAAGGAGAACTTATGAAGAGAGAATTAGTACTGGTTATTGATTTTGGTGGCCAATACAATCAGCTCGTAGCGCGTAGAGTTCGTGAAAGCAACGTATATTGTGAAATCTATTCATATAAGGTTGCTATGCAGAAAATCAAAGAACTCAACCCTAAGGGAATCATCTTAACTGGTGGACCTAATAGCTGCTATGAAGAAGGAGCTGCAACATGTGAAAAAGAACTTTTCGAATGTGGTGTTCCTGTACTTGGCTTATGTTATGGTGCGCAGCTAATGCAGTATGTATTAGGTGGTAATGTAGAAGCTGCACCTACTAGAGAATATGGAAAGACTGAAATCGTTGTTGATACAACTTCACCATTATTCTCAAATGTATCTGAAAAGACAGTATGCTGGATGAGTCATAATGACTATATTTCAGCTTTAGCTCCTGGTTTCAAATCTGTAGCACATTCTGATGAATGCCCAGTTGCGGCATGTGAAAACAGTGAAAAGAATCTTTATGGTATTCAGTTCCATCCAGAAGTATTACATACAGCAGAAGGTAAGAAGATGTTAAGAAACTTCGTAATCGATGTGTGTGGATGTTCTGGTGACTGGAAGATGGATTCTTTCGTAGAAGAATCTATTAAAGCAATCAGAGAAAAAGTTGGCGATGGTAAAGTATTATGTGCTTTATCTGGAGGTGTTGACTCTTCTGTTGCAGCAGTCTTATTATCTAAGGCTATCGGAAATCAGTTAACTTGTGTATTTGTAGACCACGGTTTACTTCGTAAAAACGAAGGTGATGAAGTTGAAGCTGTATTTGGTAAAGATGGCTGCTATGACTTAAACTTCATCAGAGTCAATGCACAGGAAAGATATTATTCTAAGCTTAAGGGTGTAACTGAACCTGAAAGCAAGAGAAAGATCATCGGTGAAGAATTCATCAGAGTTTTTGAAGAAGAAGCAAAGAAGATTGGTGCCGTTGATTTCTTAGTACAGGGTACTATTTATCCAGACGTTGTAGAAAGCGGTCTTGGAGGAGAATCTGCAGTCATTAAGTCTCACCATAATGTTGGTGGATTACCTGATTGTGTAGATTTCAAAGAAATCATTGAACCATTAAGAGACTTATTCAAGGATGAAGTAAGAAAAGTTGGTCTTGAACTTGGTATTCCAGAATATTTAGTATTCAGACAGCCATTCCCAGGACCAGGTCTTGGTATTAGAATCATTGGTGAAGTCACTGCAGAAAAGGTACGTATGGTACAGGATGCAGATGCGATTTATAGAGAAGAAATTGCGAATGCTGGATTAGATCGTTCTATTGGTCAGTATTTTGCAGCATTAACTAATATGCAGTCAGTAGGTGTTATGGGTGATGAAAGAACTTATGACTATGCTGTTGCATTAAGAGCTGTTAATACTATTGATTTCATGACTGCAGAAGCAGCTGAAATCCCTTATGAAGTATTAAATAAGACTATGAATAGAATCATCAATGAAGTACGTGGTGTGAATAGAGTAATGTATGATATTACATCTAAGCCACCTGGAACTATTGAATTCGAATAAACCATTTGTTAATTTGTAACGAATACTGTTCACAAAATTAGCAAAAATTTATATCCACAAATTAGGATACAAAACAGGTAATACAAAAGCCTGTCTTGTGTCCTTTTTTTGTTGAAAATAAAGGTGTTTTCGAGGTTTGTGTACAGGATAGGTAAGAGGTATGGAGAGAGGATAGGTAGGATGGTGTTGGTTGCTAAAAAAGTGGATAGAAGGGTTTGTTAAGAAACATAGAGTATTTTAGGAACATCAAATTTGGGAAAATAGATATCACTCTAAAATCCGCATAAATACAGGGCTTCTTGAGATTTTAAGAAAAATCCCCAAAAATGGAAGTAGGAAAAAATCAAGGATTTGGGAAAAATTTATACGTTTTTGGGAAAATTAAATCATTTTTGGAAAGCACCCAAAAAAACAAGAATCTGGGAAAATTGGCTGTGTTTTTGGGAAATACAAAGATTTGGAGATGATACAAAATGATTAAGAAAAACTTTAAAGGTCGGTGTGTGAAACAGTCGGTAAGTAAATCTAAAGATGTATGTAGGACATACAGTGATATTCAAACAAGATATTTGGATGTATTACAGGCTAATGATGATGTTATAGAAATACGTTGTAATGTCATTTTGGATGGATTGGAAATCGGTGATTATACATCGGATTTTGTATGTGTGAAATCAGGAAATGATTTGATGGTTCGTGAGTGTGCAAATCGAAAACATTTGATGAAACCTTTAACTGTAAAATTGTTGGATGCTTCCAAAGATTATTGGATGCGACATGGTGTTATGGATTGGGGGATTGTAACAAATGAAGAAAAATGATTTGTTAAAATATAACGATAAATTGATTCGAGTTTTAGACATACAGAACGATAAATATTTGATTATTGATTGCATAAAAAGAACAATGCCTGTATGGACGGATTCACTTATTGATTATGAATCTAGCAGTGAAGAAGAATTGTTTGATATTACAGGCATTAAGCCATCAGATAAGAGCGAAAATCTATCTGTAGATAATAAATACATCCAAGAACATTATTCGTTAATAGCAGGCATTTTACCGCATATAGGGAATGAAAAAGAACGTAGTAAAATGATACGCTCGATTGCTGATTATAGAAAAGTAAGCAAGCAGACTATACGCTATAATTTGTGTTTGTACCTTGTGTACCAGAATATTTCAATACTTGCTAGAAAAAATAGTAATACGGAAAAACAACTTACAGAAGATGAAGAAAATATGCGTTGGGCATTAAATAAATATTTTTATACACAACATAAAAATAAGCTAACAGTAGCATATACATATTTATTAAAAGAGAAGTATACGGATAAATCTGGTACATTGGTACAGCATCCTTCAATCTATCAATTTAGATATTTTTACCGTAAGACAAAGAACATGCAAAATTATTATATTTCCAGAGATGGTATAAAAAATTATCAACGTAATCATAGACCATTACTTGGAGAAGGTGTTCAATCATTTGCATCTAATTTGGGTGTAGGAATGTTGGATTCAACAATTTGTGATATTTACTTAATCAATGAAAAAGGACAAGTTATTGGTCGTCCTGTAATGACCGCTTGTGTAGATGCTTATAGTGGCTTATGTTGTGGTTATTCTTTAGGATGGGAAGGTGGAACTTACAGCCTGAGAAGCCTGATGTTGAATATCATTTCAGATAAAAAAGAATACTGTAAAAAGTTTGGCATTGAATTGAATCATTTGGATTGGAATTGCCATCATTTACCTGCAACTTTAGTAACGGATAAAGGAAGTGAATATGCTTCTGAACATTTTGAACAGCTTACAGATTTTGGTGTATCAATTGTAAATCTTCCAGCTTATCGCCCAGAGCTTAAAGGGTCAATAGAAAAGCTTTTTGATGTTATTCAGGAAACTTATAAACCGTATTTAAAAGGCAAGGGAGTTATTGAACCTGATTTTCAAGAAAGGGGCGCACATGATTATCGAAAAGACGCTTGTATCACTTTAGAACAATTTGAAAAAATCATTATTTATTGCATCATCTATTACAATTCAAAAAGGATTGTAGAAAGCTTTCCTTATACGCAAGAAATGTTGGATGAAGGTGTAAGACCTCATGCAAGTGAGATATGGAATTTCAGTTTAGAAACTGTGGGAACAAATCTTTTAAATGTTTCAAGACAGGAAATGATAATGTGTTTACTTCCAAGAACAAAAGGGAAATTTACGCGTTCAGGATTAAAGGTAAATGGACTTCGTTATAAACATGAAAGCTACACAGAAATGTATCTTGTGGGAGGTGAAATTACAGTTGCATATAATCCAGAAGATGTAAGCAATGTCTGGCTTATTGAAAAGAATGGAAGATACGTCAAATTTGATTTGATTGATAGTCGCTATTCAGGGCTTGATTTAGAATCGGTTGAAACAATCAAAACATCAACAAATCAACTTGTAAAATCACAAAATGAAGAAAATCTACAGGCGAAAGTGGCTCTTGCGCAAAATATTGAAGCGATCTTGTCAACGGGTCTAAATCCAGTTGACAAGGGGCTTCATAATATGCGCCAAAATCGTCGCAAAGAACAACAACGAACGCATATTGATTTTTTTAAGGATGGTGACTTTTAATGTTAGATATAAATACTCTCATTGAGGAACTCCCTGAAATGTTATCAGGAAATGAACTTAAAAATGCAATGCAAGTTTTACCAGAATATGATGAATCCATCAGACAGGAAAATGATGCTAAAAGATTGATGAAATTATCAGATTTATACAGTATCTATTTACCTTCACAAATGTCACAGGAAATATACAGTAAATTGTATTTGGGTATCCTACGTTCTTTGCAGAAAAAAGGAACGAGAACAGCGATAAAACAATTTAATCAAAATAATAAAGATGTGAAAGAATCTTGTATAACAAGAGCAGCACAACAATACTCTGGCATTATTGGCGGCTCAGATTCTTTTACGATTATTGGTACAAGTGGAATTGGAAAATCAAGTGCCATTTCAAGAGCAATTCATTTGATAACGCAAAATCGTATTATTCAAATTGATGAACCTTATACAAACATACTTCCTTGTGTCTGTGTTCAGTGTCCGTATGATTCTTCCGTAAAAGGATTATTGCTTGAAATACTTCGCAAAGTGGATGAAGAACTTGATACAACTTATTACCAAAATGCAATACGAGCAAAAGCGACAACAGATATGCTTATAGGTTCTGTAAGTCAGGTGAGTTTAAATCATATTGGATTGTTGGTTGTAGATGAAATACAGAATGTCGTCAATAGTAAAAATGGTAAGAATTTGATAGGCTCTTTAACTCAACTTATTAACAATTCTGGAATCTCTATTTGTATGGTGGGAACGCCTGAAAGTGAACGTTTTTTTGAGCAGGCAATGCAGCTGGCAAGACGTAGTTTAGGGTTAAAATATACAGCTTTAGAATATGATGAATATTTTCATTTTATTTGTGAAAAACTCTTTGAATATCAATATGTAAGACATCCTACAGTTATCAATGATGCGATTATTAACTGGCTTTATGAGCATAGCGCAGGTGTTATTTCTATAGCTGTATCATTGATTCATGATGCCCAAGAAATAGCCATTCTTGATGGACGAGAAGTATTAGATATTTCTACATTAAACGATGCCTATAAACAAAGAATGAATATGCTCCATGATTATATACAGCCTTGTATAAAAACAATGAAACAAACCACTAAATCAAAGCCTAAAAAACAAGCGAGTAAGATGGTTGAAAATAAGATTACAGATAAAATGATTTCAGATGTACCATCTATCCAATCGTTAGTTAAAATTGCTAAAGAAAATGGAGAAGATATTCTTGATTTATTACAACAAAATTTCAATGTAGAGGTGATTTCATGTTAGGATTTTTGCCTGAAATTTATCCAGATGAATTGCTTTATAGTTTAATGGCGAGATACGCAAATAGGTCTGGTTATTTATTATATCGAGCCGTTGCAGAAGAATTATTTTTTAAACCAAAGGAACTGCCCAATATTTTGTTTTTAAACCGATATAAAGATAACGTACAGAACAGATTAACGAAAAATAAAAGTATGGATTCTTTAATACAGCATTATACAATGTTCAATAATTATGGTCTGTTTTTGCCTGTAGAGCGTAAAAAAGAAGCTTATGATTCTTTACTGGATGGAGATAGTGATTATCATCAAAAACTTCAAATGAGCAAATCAGGTAAAGATAAGACATTAAAGTTTTGCCCGGTCTGTGCGCAACATGATCTACAGAATTATTCTGAGACTTATTGGCACAGAAGCTGGCAAATAGAAGATATTGAGATTTGTCCTATACATCATTGCTATTTGCAAAACACTGATATTTCACTAAGAGCAAAAACATCCCCAGCTTTTATAAGTGCAGAAGATATTGTGCCCAATAATGCAGATATTATTTATAGCAAGAATGAGCGTCAAATTGAATTGGCAAAATACATGCATGAAGTATTTAATCAGGATACGGACTTTGATAATCCTGTATTAGTTGGAGAATTTCTTCATTCTCATTTAGAAGGTACAAAATATCTGTCGCCAAGAGGGCAACAACGAAATATTTCTAAGTTACAAAAAGACTTTGTAGAATATTATAAGGATTTAGAAAACAATGATTTTATCGAAGTAGCACAAATTCAAAAGATATTTACGAATAAGTCCTATAGATTTAAAAGTGTCTGTATGTTAGGAATGTTTCTAAATATTAAACCTTATGATTTGGTGAATAGGATTTTACCTGAAAATAGCCAAATAGACAGGTTTGAAAAACAAATTTATTTGTATCATGAACAAGGTATGAACTACAGAGAAATTGCTGAAAAGTTAGATGCTTCTTATGATGTTGTGAAAATGATAGGAGCAGGAAGATATGGGGCGAGTAAGAAGGTAAAAAAGCAATCTCATAATAAATGTGGAGTAAAAATAAAAGATTGGAATAATGAGGATTTACAGATGCTTCCAAAGGTGAAAAAAATCATAAGCGATTTGTGGGAAGATGAATCTAAGAATAATCGTCCTAGACGAATTACAACATATGCAATTACTCAAAAGCTAAATGTTCATTCTAAGCAATTTGAGATGATGCCTTTATGCAAAAAAGAGATAAAAAAATATGAAGAATCTTTACCAGAATTTTGGGCTAGAGAAGTCTTTTGGGCAGTTGATTACATACACAAAAATGGATATGTTTTAAATTGGAAACAACTCAGAACTCTGACAAATCTAAATAGGAAAAACTATCAAAAATGTATTCCGTTTTTAGGCAGATTTATTGATGATGAATTATTGATTTTATCTCTAAAAAATATATAAAAATAGATATGATAATATGACAAACAATGTGACAATTTGTTGGGAATATTCCCTAACAACCCTTTAAAATGCGTTAAAACGCGCATTTATTTATACTAGACCCATTTATGGGTCTATGTCACATAGAGCATATAAATATGACAAATATGCCTAAAAGTATGAATTATTAGGGCTATTTGTCATTTTTATATTGTGACAAAATATACTGCATGATAAAATGAACACAGATTCAATAAAAAAGAAGGTGTGTTCATTATGAGTAAGAAAGATACAGAGAGTAAAACGAAACAGGTAAATCGTTCTTACATCTGGGAAGTTCAATCTCGTGTAAAAGACGATGAGGGCAACGAGATTTTTACAAAAGAAATGATTGATAAATATATTGAAAAGCAAACTTCTAGAAGCAAGAAGTCAATACAATGGTATGCGTGGATTGTTCATGATAAAGATGTTTATACTGAACAAGATAAACTTGAAGCTCATGGCAATCCTACAAAGATAAAAATTGGTGGATTAAAACCACCGCATATCCATCTTATATTGAAATTCCAGAATTCTAGACGGCAGACAGATGTTGCGAATGCTTTTCACTTGGATAAGCATTTTGTCAGAAAACCGACTGTTAATACAAGAGGAATCCAATTACCTGCAATGGTCACATATTTGACCCATGAAAGAGAGCCTTTAAAGGCTCGTTATAGCAGAGAATTGATATATACGTCGCATCCTGATTTGCTTAATGAAATGATAGATAAGTATGAAGAAACTTATCCTAAGAAATTGAGCAAGCAATCAAGAAGAAAGCTGGCTGAAATGTATGTTGAAGAAATTACCAGAGGTAATATTTCTTTGGCACAAATTAAAGAGCAATGGGGCTTTAATTTCTATCTTGATTATGAAGCTCGATTTCTTAAGGCTAGGCATGAATATATAAGAACTAAATTTGAAATGAAGCCTAGAATCAATTATTTCATTGAGGGAAAATCTGGTGTTGGTAAATCGACAGTTGCCAGAATGCTTGCTTTTGCACTTGGAAAACGAGTATTTGCAAAAGAACTGAATCAAGCAAATCATGATGAGCATGATTTTACAGAAGATGAAATGTACTTAGAAGTCGGAGAACGAAAAGTACGTTTTGATGCTTATGAATATCAGCCAACTCTTATCTGGAATGATGTCAGAAGTAAAGACCTTCTTAACGAATTTGGTCGTGAAGGTGTTTTGAACTTATTAGAACTTAATCCTGTAAAGCGTAATTATAATATTAAGTACGGTGGGGTTATTCTTTCTAATCAGGTCAATGTCATCAATGGGATTGAAGACTGTGATACATTCATTGGCGGTCTGACAGAAGCATATACAGATGCATCTGGGGTTGAGCACGCTGGTGAGGATAAAAAACAAGCGTACAGACGTTTTCCAGTCGTTTTACATATTCATCAAGATTATATTGAAATCAAAATCAACACCATGATTTTCGATATCAAAGATGGGGAAATATTTGATATTGATTATGAAAAAGAGAATGACGAATACTATACAGCACATCGTGATGAATATGAGGAATTGGTTGATAGTAATAAGAGTCCTGAGGATATTGCTAAAGCGAATGTAGATGTACCAAATAAAAATGTGGTGCGTACTGAATCATGCTATCAGACTTATAAAATTGTCAAAGTGAATATTTCTAAAATAAATGAAGGCTTTGCATATGATGCATGGAATGAGATTGCAATGAGAATCATGGAACCAGTAGTAAAAATACATAAAAAATATATGGATTCTCATCAAGGCAAAAGCAATAAAATTGTTAATGCACAGTATATACCTGACATTGAAATAATCAGTGGTGATGATGTGAACGACTTTATCAATTCATTTGATAACAGTGTTGACTCAGATAATATTTATTATGAAGCTAAAAATGCTCAAGATATGCAATGGAACGCTGAAATGCGAGAAGCTATTGGTGAATCTAGGGATAATGGTAGCAAAATAGCAGAAACGCATTTTGAGTTATACAGCAAGTTTAGAGAGCTATATGAAATCTATGAAGTCAAACGTACATATGATAATTTTCTGGATGTAGAAAACTATTTAAAAATCAACTATGATTTTTTGATACAGTTTCCAATCATCAAAGAATTTGTTGAAAAAGGTTTAGAAGATACTTTTATCAAAAATAAAGATGATTATTTGAATATATTGAAAAAAGATGATGAAATAAAAAGCTGATCCCCCGCTTTGGCGGGGGACTGCTTTTTATTTCATCATTTTCTTGCGCAAGTATTCTTGACGAGCTTGTAATGCTGAATAAGCAATACCAATATCACGAAGTGTGATACCAAGCTGTTTACAGCTTTCTAAACCATGCTCAGAAATCATTTTTTCAATCTGCGCATCATTTTCTTTTTTTGCTTTTTGAAAATTGACAAGCAAGTTTGGATTGGTTGGTCTGAAAATTGTATCAACATTAGGTACATTTCGACCATTCTTATTAGCAATATATCTTACAAGATATTCACCATTGAAAATTAAATCGTCTGGTGTAATCTCGAGATGATTCGCTAATAATGTTGAAAAGGTCTGAGCCTTAAACTCAGAATCCATTTTGGATTTTGCAACTTCTTCAATAAGAAGTTCGATATATGATTTATATAATTTGTGCATAATAAATTCCTCCGTTATGTATTATTTGCGAATAAGTCCACGATAGTGGACTTTCAATGATGGGGTGCAGATTTTCGCTTTATCTGCGCCTTTATACAATGGATTTTTCCACTCCTGAAGGTTGTATTCTTCAATCAACCATTCAGGGTTGTCCATCATATTGCCAGGTCGATACTGCTTGTCTTTGTTTTCGCAGACGAAATCATAATCTCCATCATTGACGATTTTGATTAGCTCACGATAAAATACGTGAGATGATTTCAATTTACCTGACGGATAATTCTTTTCATACCATGCTTTGAATAAAGCATACAGAAATGAACTAGGTAACAAATCCCATTGAAATACATTCTGTCCGAAAAAGTATTCGGCAAATGATTGTACAGGGTTGTTATCAATTTTAAATTCTTGCAACAAGTCTTTACATTCTTGTGGCATTGAAAGTTCATAGCAGTTACTATTGAGCGCTTTATACAGAACGTATTCAAGTACTTCTGGACGCTTCAAATAGTCATGCTTGATGTACTTTCTTTCTATTCCTAAGAATCGTTTGTTCATTGGAACAGGTAAAAGCCTTCTGTACAGTGAATCTGATGTATCACGTACGTGCATGATGCCATTCAAGCAAAATACCATGAACAATCGCGAAGCAAATGTAATGGGTGTTTTGAACTTTCTGTTAATGATAATAGAATCGCCTGTTACAATAGATTTGAATGTACTGGCATCATCAAGATAACCTGCGGTATCACTTTCATCTGAAAGCACTGTTGATACAGATAATAAAGGTTCTAATAAGAAGTCCTTATTGAAATCTGTTATGCTCAATGAACAGTAATTGCCTTTGCCAGATAACATTTTTAACAGTTGTAAAAATGTTCCTTTAGCATTACATCCAATTTCTGAACAAAGGAAAATTACTTTATCCCATGGATAGTTGGGACGTACAGTAGCACCAATGACTTCCCATAAAAGATTTACAATCTCAGGATTGTCAGAAATGCTATCCATCCAGCTTTCTACATCCCAGTCTGTTCCATCATCTGGGTTATGAATCACAACATTTGTAGCGTTAGGATTATAATTTACAGATGTTTTAGAAGTGAATATGTAGTCTGGTGAAAATGGCATCAATTGTTTTGTTTTGTAGTCAAAAATACCATTGTTTACAATCGAAAGATTTGGGTCTGAACAGAGTCCTTTAACAGGAGCTTTCTTACTCATGATTGCCAGGATTTCTTTAAAATCATAGTCACGAAGATTGTAGCGATACTGCTCAATCAATCTGTAAAAAGTTTTTGTGCTGGTAGAATACAGCCCAGTGTCTTTGTCGTAGATTGCAAGCACTGTTGAATCAAAATCTTTATCTTCTGATTCTTCATCTGCATTGCCAGAAAAATCAATGTTGACAATGGGATACAAACGCAAAATGATATGAGCAATTTGCGATTCCGTTAGTTGTCTTGGACATGGTATTTTCTTACTTTTAGTGATTGAAACATTGTATACTTCTACATTGTTGCGAATCGTTTGTAACAACTCAAATCGAATCATTTTAGGTTCTGGTGGATTATCAATATCCAATGAATCTAAATATTCATCAGTTGTATCACGAATAATATCGTCAAGACTAATAGCAAAATAGTTCGCTTGATTTGTTTTTGAATTATCGTCCATAATTCTATTCTCCTTTCAATTTTGTTGGTGTATTGTACATGATGTTTGAAATCATAAGTGTGTTATAGATGATGAATAATTGCTCATTGAAGAAAGGGGATTTTTCATCATGTACAATTACACCTTAGTATTTTTGAATGCTTTTTTGCATTCAGTAGACCACCCGCTAAGCTCTATCTGAGCTTTTTGGGCTTTTGTTGTAACAGGCAACAGTATGTTGTTTTTTGCTAAGTCATTTTGTATCACTCCTTTAGTTTTGTTGGAATATCTTGTTTGATATTCAATCTTTATCCCGTCAATATTGTGTAGTTCCTTGTACTGTTAGTATCTATTAATCAGTTAGTAAGAGTAATAGAAAGCGTACAGACGCTAGCTTTTTAGCTAAATGTTGCTTGTCAACATTGATGTGTTAGCATATATTTTCAGCACATCAAAAAATAAAAAATGGTACATTTCAGAATGAAAAAAGGTACACATTTCTAATACAGGTCGATAAGTTAGAACAAATGACCTTAATACAGGTGAAATGTGTACCAGAAAGTTAGTTAAAGTACCTGAAATGCACCATAAAAATACACTGCGTGATACGCTGAAAGTGTTGCTACAGTAGGGGATTGTTAAAATGTACCTATGTACCATTTATTTTTAATTAATAATAATATTTAATAAATTTAACCCTGTATAATAACCTTTTAGCGCCTTCAAAAAAATCTGGTACATTGGTACGTTTCTTTTTCTCTTCTGTATGAACGTCTTGATTTTTTATAAAGGACATCCTTTCAACGAAAAACATTAGCCCATGGAACAAATCCATGGGCTTTTAAAGTTGCTTGCGCAACTGCGGGTGAATTTTCGATTAGCTGTTAGCTGATTTTGGCAACAAGTTTGTCACTGAACCGTATGCGGTTTTTTAGATTTAAAAAAGACTTGCATACAGGATCGTTGACAACACTGTGTCATGAAATGTTGAAAAGGAGAAATTTATTATGAAGAGAAATGAACAAATGAAAGAAATCGAAATGAAATTACAAGCAGGAGTGGAAAAATACTTTCAATCTGACAAATACGCAACATTGTTAAAAATGATGAGTAAGTTCCATAATTACAGTTTTAACAATTGCTTGCTCATTATGCTACAATGCCCATATGCAAGTTATGTTTCTGGTTATTCAACATGGAAACATACATTTCATCGTATTGTGAAGAAAGGTGAAAAAGCAATCCGTATTGTTGCGCCTTGTCCTCATAAAATTGTTGATGAAGATACAGGTGAAGAAACTGTCTATATGACTTATAGAGCAACCGCTGTATTTGATATTTCACAAACTATGCAGATTCCTAATACAAAAGAAATAAAGCTTGGTATAAAAGAATTACATGGGGATGTGAAAGATTATGATTGTATATTAAATGCTATCGTTGAGACTTCACCTGTACCAGTTTCATATGAACAAACAAAGGGCGAAATAAAAGGCTATTATGTTCCTAAAGAGCATCGCATTGTTGTTGGATGTGGCATGAGTGAATTACAAACAATTAAAACATTGGTACATGAAATAACTCATGCATTGCTTCATAATCCTGATGCTATCAAGGAACGTAAAACTGATAGAGATACCCAAGAAATTGAAGCTGAAAGTACAGCTTTCATTGTCAGTTCTCTATTAGGACTTGATACCTCAGAATACAGCTTTGAATATATTGCTAACTGGGCAGGAAAAGATAATCTAAAAGCTGTTAACAGTGCAATGAAAAATATTCAAGATACAGCAAATCAACTGTATGATGAAATACAACAAAATTTACAACAAAACAAAAAATAAATGCAACTTCGTTGCATCGGGTGATTTTTCGGCTAGCTAGTAGCTGATAAATGATTTATAAATCAGGCAATGAGTTTGTCACTGAACCGTATGCGGTTTTTTAAGGATTAAAAACACTTGCATACAGGATCGGTAACAACACTGTGCCATGAAATGATGAAAGGAGATTGATTATTATGAATCGTATATCTATTAAAACGAATGTAGAAGGATTTGAGCATGTTATCCCAGTATTAGAACATGAATCAAAAATACCTGATGATATTTTTACTGGCAGAACAGTTGATTTGGAAGATGTCTAATTTTATTTCAGGGTAGTGCTCAATGATTTGTGGATTCCACTTTCTAAAGAAGTTGCTATTCATACTGGCATCACTGGGGAAATATTGGATGAACACCTCAGAACCATGGAATATCCTTATAAATTGATTAATTGTAATGATTTCATCGAAGGTTCAGAACAATGGATTGGAACACGAGCTTTTGTGTTGACTAATGAAATGTATTATTTAGGAGCTGGTGCTATAATGAGTGAATATGTAAGAACAAAACTTTATGAAAAGTTTCAATGTAATATTATCATTCTTCCAATTTCAGTTGATGGTATAATTATCCTTCCAGAAAAATATTATTCACTTGAAAAGAACAAAAAGAATTTGAAAGAAATTTTAAATTATTATAATAGTAAAAATAAAGAAGATGTTTTTCTTTCAAATCATATCTATTATATTGATTATATAAATTGTTGTTTTAGAACAATTGATTAGGAGTGAATCATAATGAAGAATGAGAAATATATTGAGGTTGCAATCAATCTTTCAAGAATGTATGGAGTGGCTGAAACATTAGAGCCACTCCAACCAAAAAAATTCATTGAATTTGATAAAATGATTGATGAATGGACACTAGAATTTTTAGAAAATGAAGAACAAGATATTGTTACATTTTTTGAAAATAAAATAAAGAATCTGTAACTAAAAAATGGCATTGGCATAGGTATGATACCTACGGTCAATGTCATATTTTTTCATCTGGAATATATTCAATAACTTCGTCAACTTTGCAATCTAATATCTCACATAAAGTGTTCAAAGTAGTTGTTGTAATTGGCTTGTTATGCTTCATTCTATGAACTGTATTAGCTGGAATACCATACTTAAATATCAATGCATATTCGGTCACATTCTTTTTGAACAAAGTCTCATAAAATGGTTGATAAGAAATCATCAGCAACACTCCTTTTGTATAGAGTATCACCATTTTTATGTTGAATATGCCTAAGTAATTAGGTATAATCAATTTATGAAAAAACTTCATAAATGAAGTGATTTATGCTTTAAACAAAGCAAAAATCTATAATAGAAAGGGAATATGATTATGAGAAAGAAGAAATTTATAGCAATGGCTTTAGTTGCTATGTTGTCACTTTCAGGATTGACAGGATGTAGCGATAAAGACAAAGCTGATATTTCAAACAAACTGAATAACAAAACAACAGAAACCACTAAGAAGGACGACAGCAAAGCTGACGACAAGACTTCTGAGTCTAAGCCTGACAACAAGTCTGACAACAAGTCTGACAACAAGTCTGACAACAAGTCTGACAACAACAGCAGCAACAAGCCTGCTAACAAGCCATCCAGTGGCAACAACAGCAGTGCTTCTAAGCCTAACAGCAACAACAGTTCTGCTAACAAGCCTTCTAGCGGCAATACTGGAAATACTTCCAAGCCTTCTAACGGCAATAGCGGCAACAATGCTTCTAAGCCTGCTCATCAGCACACTTGGGTTGACCATACAGCTACGAAGCAGGTACCACG
>ENA-OPAR01000111-OPAR01000111.1-human-gut-metagenome-genome-assembly--contig:-NODE-111-length-47793-cov-32.346789_pt1 | contig 47793 bp, 37 predicted proteins | sample MGYA00241061_ERZ501438 | MGnify/ENA primary metagenome ERZ501438 (study PRJEB25962, sample SAMEA2042580) | human gut metagenome | biome: human gut; feature: human-associated habitat; material: faeces...
AAAACGCCCTCTGCACTGTAAACCTGCTCGCCCACCAGCTTCTTCAAGCCAGCCTGCAAGCGGGCATCGGTACGCATGAGCCGCTTAGCCTCAGCATCGCAGTCGTAAACCCGGATGCCCTGTTTCTCCAATATCCGGCACACATAGCTCTTTCCGCTACCTATACCGCCCGTTATCGCTATCTTCATCATAGTAGAAAAACTATCAACTATAAATTATCAACTATCATTGCTGTTCCAGCAGATAATCTACCGTTTCCAGTTCGAGATGCGCCTTGCTCACCGAGCGCGGCACGCTGCGCAACTGGAGTTTGCACTTGTCAGAAGGGTTGTTAGCCAGATCGTTATAATCTACTACCACCTTAAACTGGCTCGGCTTGATGGTTCTGAAGAGGCTGGCTCCGATGGTGAATCTTACCGCCACTTTAGATGGGAAGGTACGGAGCACCATGTTATCAGGCATGTTGATGGCCGTAACAGGCACATCGACCGACTCTTCGGTAAGCACATCAGGATATACCGCCAGTCGCACCATCTGAGGCACAATCTTCATGCCACGTATCTTCTTGATAGGTACGCTGCGATGAATGGTATCCTGCAGGTTGCGCATGTTGAACGGCTCGATTTCTACCGATTCCAACTGGTCGAGCTGCTTCTTGTTGGCATAAACCGTAACCGTAGACGGCAGGAATTCGGTATGTGCCAGATAATAGCTCTTGCTGGTTGTAATCCTACCTCTGAACACCACAGGCACTCGTTTGGAAGAGCCGTAGGTGAAGAAGAAATCGAATTTTGCCGGCTTGATGGAGATCAGTTTGGTAGAGCCATAGAGCTGGGATGCCACCTGTTTCTGCACATCAGCCATCGGAATCTGTCCCGTTCCCGTTTCCTCGTCGGCATAATTGGCAAACCGGAATGTGAGCGGATGAATCTTGCCTCCGTAAGCATAGGTAACGAGTGTGAATCCCTTATCGCGCACCGTAATATGCACGGTATCAGGGAGTTCGCCGGTTATCACCGCATTGCGGGGCACGCCCGTTAACTGCACAGGAATATTGAATTCTCTCTCGGTAGTCTCATTGAGCGTCATCATCAGCCAGAAGATGCCGCTGAGAGCGAGAAAGAACAAAAAAATCAGAAACTCCTTATTCAGACCACTGAACAGGAAGTTTCTGACAGCTTTTAATATGCTCTTGATACTATGCATTAGGTGTCTGACTAGCTGCATCAGCAAACACGTAGCCCTTAGCTACAGTGATTACCACGCCACGAGCTATCTCAACATCAACGGTATTAGCCTCAAGGTCAACACGCTTAACAGTGCCATAAACACCGCCGCCTGTAACCACCTTGGTACCCTCTGCCAAAGCATTCTGGAACTTGCGGATTTCCTTCTGCTTCTTCTGCTGAGGACGGATCATAAAGAACCACATGATAGCGAAGATAGCTACCATCATGATGAGAAAACTCATGCTGCTACCACCGGCAGCTGCTTGCAATACTAAATTTGTCATGTCGTTAAAGTATTATCTATTATTATTTTATGTTCTATATATAAATAAGGTGTGGCCATCAAGAAAGGCCTCCGTTATTTACTCACCCTCGCCCGGAGCGCGGTGAATGCGCGGACGACGGCCGGCTGGGTGCTGGTTGTCTGGGCGCTGTTTGCCGGCATGTTCGCCGTGCTGTGCATGCTGATGCTGCTTGCGCTCAGGCATCTCCTTCTGGATGAGGTTGCGGCTGATGAGCTCGCGGCAGATGCTGTCGAGCATACCGTTAACATAACCGCCGCTGCGAGGAGTGCTGTATGCCTTGGCAAGTTCTACATACTCGTTGATAGTGACGGTAGCCGGGATGCCAGGGAAGTTCATCACCTCGGCGATGGCAATCTGCATGATAATCACATCCATATAGGCAAGACGTGAGAAATCCCAGTTGCGCAAAGCCTCGCTCATATAGCGCTGGTAGGTATCGCAGTTGAGGATGGTAGCACGGAAGAGCTTGCGTGCAAACTCTCTGTCTTCAGCATCCTTATATTCCGGCAGCAATTCCTGCTTGGCCTTAGCTTCCGGGTCAAAACGCTTGATAGTCTTCAATACGAAAGTATCTATGATATCCTTGTCATCGTTCCAGTAGAGGCTCTTCTCCTCAAGGAATGCATCAAGATCTTCATTGTTCTGAATGAACTGCTTGTAGATGCGGCGCCATACCTCGCGGTCGCGGCTGTACTCGTCGAGATCGGCGAGTTCCTCATCAATAGCTCCGCTGATATAATCAGCATAGAGATCGCTGGACGTAATCGCAGTATACACTTTGCGCACCATCTCGATATCCTCATCCCAGTTGGAATGCTTTACATCTATCCATTCGAGCAGCATCTTGTTCTCTTCGAGCTGCAGAGCGAACTTATTGAATGCGAAACGTGGTGAAGGCTCCTGCTCACCCTCTCTCTTGGCACGAGCTACTTCTACATCGTAGCGCTTGCGTGCCTCCTGGGTGACGGCAACAATGAGCTGCAACATGTAGTTGTACAAATCGTATGACTTGGAGAGACTAAACATCAGCTCCTTCTCAGCGTTATCCATGTTATGATCGCTGTTTTGATAGTATGCGTAGGTTAACTGCACAATCTTACGTCTTATCAAATCCCTATTAATCATTCTCTAATGTTTTTAAAAGATTTATATATCAAATTACCTAATACGCTTGCAAAAATACACATTAAATAGGTAATAGACAAGAAAACGGGCAAAAATTTCAGTTTATTTAAGCAAAAAAGTGTATTTTCCTTAATTTTTCTGCATGTAGAACATGTTTTTCAGTAAAAAGTTTGCTCATTCCAAATAATTTTCGTAATTTTGCCCCCGCTTTAAGCAAAGCTAATCCGTGTGATGGCGAGTTAAGGCACATTTTTTATTAATAACTTAATTTAGAGTAACACAAAATGAAAGAGATTAATGTAACAGGTCAGAAGCGTACAGACCTTGGCAAGAAAGCTTCTAAGACATTGCGTAAGGAAGGTTTTATCCCATGTAACCTTTACGGTGAGAAGAAGGGCGAGAACGGTGCTCCTGAGGCTATGTCATTCGCAGTTCCATTCGCTGAGTTGCGTAAAGTTATCTACACTCCTCATGTATACGTTATCAACCTCATCATCGACGGTGAGAGCCACACAGCTATCATGAAGGAGATTCAGTTCCACCCAACAACAGACGCTCCTCTGCACGTTGACTTCTACGAGGTTAACGACCAGAAGCCTATCACTATCGGTATTCCAGTTAAGTTGACAGGTCTTGCACAGGGTGTACGTGATGGTGGTCGTATGAACCTCTCTATCCGTAAGATCAACGTTACAGCTCCTTACCAGGTTATTCCTGAGCACCTCGATATCGACGTTACAGAGTTGAAGATCGGTAAGAGCATCAAGGTAGGTGACCTCTCATTCGAGGGTCTCGAGTTGGCTACAAGCAAGGCTGTCGTAGTTTGCTCTATCAAGATGACACGTAACGCTCAGCTCGCAGCTCAGGCTACTGAGGAAGAAGAGGCTTAATCACTGAGTCATCTAGAGATTTTACGAACCTGAGTAAAGCATTATCAAACATTGGATAAATATTTGATTTGTGGGCTTGGTAACCCTGGCGATGAATACGCCGGCACCAGGCACAACACAGGATTTATGGTATTGGACGCTTTTGCTAAAGCGTCCAATATTCATTTTGAGGATAAGCGATATGGCTTCGTAGCCGAGACTACGCTCAAGGGAAGAAAGATTTTCCTGCTCAAACCTACCACATTCATGAACCTCAGCGGTAATGCGGTAAGATATTGGCTGAATCAGGAAAAGATTGACCAGAGCCGACTGCTCGTTATCAGCGATGAGCTAGCCCTGCCTCTGGGTGCTTTCCGACTGAAGGCGAACGGCAGCAACGGTGGCCATAACGGATTGGGACATATCCAGCAGCTTATCGGTCAGAACTATGCTCGCCTGCGCATGGGCATCGGCAACGATTATCCGCGTGGCGGCCAGATAGACTGGGTGCTGGGCAAATATACTGAGGAAGACATGAAGCAGCTGCAGCCGGCCATCGACCTGGGTGTAGAGATCATCAAGAGCTTCGTATTGGCTGGTATCGACATCACCATGAACCAATACAATAAGCTAGGAAAGAAGTAATTATAGTGATTAATTATTAGTGATTAGTGATTAATCTCCATAAGCATTAGAAATCATGAAAGAATCAGCAAGAATAGACAAGTGGCTCTGGGCTGCCCGCATTTACAAGACCCGCAGCATTGCTGCCGATGCCTGTAAGAATGGCCGCGTCATGGTGGGAGGCGTAAACAGAAAGCCTTCCTTCATCATCAAGCGTGGCGATGTGGTGAGCGTAAAGAAAGCCCCTATCACCTACTCTTTCGAGGTTCTCGACTGCATAGAGCAGCGCGTAGGCGCCAAAATGCTGTATGGTGTCTATAAAAACGTAACCGACCCTAAGCAATACGAGCTCCTGGAGATGAGCCGCATCAGCGGATTCGTAGATAGAGCAAGAGGCACTGGTCGCCCTACAAAGAAAGAACGCCGAGCCCTGGATGCCTTCGTAGATCCCGCCATGTTTGGATTTGACGAAGAAGACTGGGACGAAGATGAAGAATAAAATAAAACTCCCCCTACACTTCAAAGAGTATAGGGGGAGTTTTCTTGTGTAGTCATAATTATTTTCCTTTCTTTTTTACTTTGCAAATATACAACATTTTAAGATACGATGCAAAAAAATTGGGATAATTATTGCTAAAAATATACGAAATAGAAACTTATATGTGATATTTGGCTGCTTATTTTAAAATAAAGCTTAAAATATTTGGAGCGAATAGAGAAAAAGCATACCTTTGCACCTAGTAAAAATGATGGAATCAGCATACACACTGATAACTAATCATACTCTATATGAGCATTATATACTATTAATTTAAAATATTAGAGATTATGAAAAAATTATTCTTTATGGCAGCTATGGTGCTGTCTTCAGTAGGTGCTTTCGCACAGCAGGCTGCAGGTACAACAACTATTCAGCCTAAGGTTGGTTTGAACGTTTCTACAATCGGTGACGGCGATTGGAAAGCAGGTTTCGCTGCCGGTGCTGAATTGCAGTATCAGGCTACAGACAAGTTAGGTCTTGCTGTTGGCGCTCTCTACTCTGCTCAGGGAACAAAGTCTGATCACGTAACTTGGACTCCAGGATATATCAACGTACCTGTAACATTGAACTACTATGTAGCTCAGGGTCTTGCTCTCAAGGCAGGTTTGCAGCCAGGTTTCATGGTAAACAAAGATGACGCAGAAGGCATTAAGACATTCGACCTTTCTGTACCAGTAGGTCTCTCTTATGAGTATTCTAACCTTGTATTCGATGCTCGTTACAACATCGGTGTAACTAAGATTGCAGACGGTGTTGATAACTACAACAACGTAATCCAGATTACTGTAGGTTACAAGTTCGCTCTCTAATCGAGAACTCTTGATAAGACAAAATAACAATCCCCGTTCTTCATTACGAAGAGCGGGGATTTCTTTTTTTCTCGTCATATCTGTTTGAAATAAGCCTCACGTAAACATGAAGTGAGGCTTACTATCGTTTAAAATGAAGCTTACTTCATTTTCTTTTCTAGAACATTCTGCCGCCTGGACGACCACCGCCAAAACCGCCATTGAATGGACGGCCATGGAAGTTTGGACGGCCACCAGGACCACCAGGACCACCAGGACCTTCAGGTCCACCCCTACGGGCATCCTTGCCTCCGAAGAGATTCAAGCGGTAAATCACGTGCAGCATCGCATAGCTGTTGATGGCATTATACTCCGTATCCGTACGGGATGTAGCAGAAATGGCACGAGAGAAGGTGCTCTGCTGGCGGAGAATATCGTAGAACTGCAGCATGATGGTAAGAGGCTTGCCCTTCAGGAAACCCTGAGAGAGCTGCGCATTCCATACAAACTCATCCGTATTCATGCTGCTGTCGCTATAACCGCGGCGGCTGCTGATAGAGAGGCTTGAATTCAGACTGGTACCCCAAGGCGCTGTAAGCGTCATGCTAGGTCCATAAGAGAACTGCCAGGTATTGAGGTTGCTGTTTGGCTGCAACTTGTTTGTAGCATGGTTATAATTCAATGTTCCATCAAGCGAAAGCTCCAGCCAGTTGTTGCGATAGCTGAAAGAGAGGCGCTCTCTCCAAGTAGTACTGCGGGTGGTATTCTTCTGGGAATCAGACTGCTTGTCGAGACTCAGATAGCTCACGTAGTTGTTGTAACCCAAGTAGGTGTCGGTATTCAAGTTCCATACACCGGCACTATCGATAGAGCAGTTGAACATAAAGGCTCCCATCACATTCCAGTTGCCATTGATATTCTCAGGTCGGGTGATTCTTCCACCAGTCTTCTCATCGTAGGTCACCTTATTGCTGATGCTATTGTTAGTGGTAGAGAAGTTGATGAAGGTCATGACACCCTTGTTGTGGTTCTGCACGAAATTGTTGTAGAACAATCGGAAGTTCTGGGTGAACGATGGCTTCAATCCAGGGTTACCCTTCGAGATGTTCAGCGGGTCGCTATTATCTGTGATATCAAGCAACTGAGAGATGCTTGGCTGAGAGGTGGTACCACGGTAGTTCACGCGCAGGTTGCTCATCTTTGAGAAGCGATAACGGAAATCGAGGGTTGGACTGATATTCGTTACGTTGCGGACGGTATCTACATGCACTCCCTGATAATCCTGGATATACTTCGACTGTTGTGGCTGAATCATCACACCGAAGTTCAAGTTATACTTCTGACGGACGAATCGCATCATCACCTGGATATCGTGATTGTAGTTGCGATACTCAGAGAAACGGCTCTGATCACCATCCTTGTAATCTTCGAGATGACCGGCAAACGGATTCAGGTAGCTGTCCCAACCACGGTACTCCTGATCGCCACTCATAGCATTCTTGCTGAAATCGTAGGTGCTGCGGTCGCTCTTGGAGTAGCTGTAAGTAAACTTATAGCTGAACTGCAGGAAGGTAGCCTTCCAGAGTGGCTCACTATAGGTCAACTGACCCGCATAACTGTAATTCTTCGAAGGAGTCAGGTTATAGCGGTTGGTCTGATAAGTAGAATCCTTACCCTCCGCTGTCTGTACGAGATAGAGTTTGGCATTGTTGAGCGAGATGCTCTTGCTGTCATTATCCGTATATTTGGCATCCACACGGAAGGTGATGTTGCGTCCCTTGTTGCCCAACTTGCGGTTCACCTGCAGCATACCCCTGATATTGTTATTATCAGAATAGGTGATTCCGTTAGTCAACTGACTGTTCACCATAGCCTCAGCCTTGTCCAACTCCTCAATACCTTCCTTAGAAAGAGGGTCTTTGGAGGTAATGGTATAAGGATCCTTGTTGTAAGAAGCCAACTGGCTGCCACTCAATCCATCGCTGGTACTCCAGGAGATGGAAGGACGGAAGAGGATATTGGTCATGGAATCAGGCATCCACTCCAAGCGGATGTTGCCGTTCCAGCTGTTGCTGCGGGAGAAATTCTGAGTCAAGCTGTTGCTGAACGAAGAGCTGCTACCCATGAAGTTCTCGCTGGAACGACGGCTCCAAATATCGCCATCGCTGTGATTCCAGCGAAGTGAAGTATTGAACTTGAATTTATCTTTCAGTTCGTAATTGTAGTTGGCGGCAATCATCTTGCTGGCATTCAAACCGTTAGCACCGCCGAAGCCTCTACCGGGGCCACCGCCTCCGAAACCACGGTCGCTGGTGTTATTGGCATTGGCAAAGAGCATGAATCGGTTGTTATCACTGAAATAACCTCCCATGCCACGCATGTTATAGCGGCTCTTGTTGCCCACACCCAGGTCGATATTGGAAATCAAACCCTTGTTCATACCTTTCTTGATACCGAAGTCGAGCACGGTCTGCTCCTCGCCATCATCAATACCGGTCACCTTAGAGAGATCACTCTTCTCATCGTATGCCTTGATTTTCTCGATGATGCTGGTAGGCAGGTTCTTCAGGGCAGTCTTGGTATCGCCCGTCATAAACTCCTTGCCGTCTACCAGAATCTTCTTTACTTCCTTACCATTAATTTTGATGGTACCATCATCGCTCACCTCTGCACCCGGCAGACGCTTTACGAGTTCCTCTACTACCGAGCCTTCCGGTGTGCGATAGGCAGAAGAATTGTACACGAAAGTATCCTCCTTCAGGGTTACCTTCTGAGCCATGGCTGTTACCACTGCGCCTTTCAGCATGATAGCCTCAGCACCCAGCACAATCTTACCCATAGCCAGATCCTTGTTATCAGAAATTTGGATACGCTTCATGGTAGACTTGTATCCTACGCTCGAAATCTTGAGCAGATACTTGCCATTAGCCGGAGCGGTGACATGAAAGAGTCCGTTCTCATTACTGATGGCACCAGCCACATACGTGCTGTCGCTCTTAAGCAATTGAACAGTTACCTGCTCAATGGCCTCCTTGGTATCGCGGTCGGTAATCTGACCGGATATCAGTCGCTGTTGAGCAAAGGATGCTATTGCCATCAACAGCAGCAGCATCGTCAGAATCGATTTTTTCATTCTTATTTTTAATTTGTTATTATTTCCAACTATGAGTGTTTTCACACATAATCGTTATGATATTCTATTATCATTTTTGTTACTCGATTGTTTTGACGCGTTAAATACACCAAGGTTTAATGCATTATGAGATAAAAAACGCAAATTTAGCAACTTTTTTTTTGTATTGTCTCCATTTTAGTGTATCTTTGCACAAAAATTAATACGTTAGAATGTTATGGAACAAAGAGTAATCATATCAACCCAACTGGAAAGCGAACTGGTAAGTGCACTTTCTGAGTGTGAGCACGACAAGCTTTTTGTGCTTACTGATACTACGACATTGGAACTATGCATGCCTGTATTGCAGAATTTTTACTGCATGAAGGAAGCCCATATCATCACTATTCCGGCTACCGACAGCCATAAAGACATCGAAAGTCTGATGATGGTATGGAAAGGACTGCAGGAGGGAGGAGCTTCACGCCACTCCTGTATGATTAATCTGGGCGGCGGTATGGTAACCGACCTGGGTGGCTTTGCTGCCAGCACTTTTAAGAGAGGTATCAACTTTATCAATATCCCTACCACCCTGCTGGCTATGGTAGATGCATCGGTAGGTGGAAAGACAGGCATCAACTTCGGCGGACTGAAGAACGAAGTAGGTGTGTTCAACGATTCAAAGTTCGTTATTCTCGATACAGAATTCTTAAAGACGCTCGATGCAGAAAACATCTGTTCGGGCTATGCAGAGATGCTGAAACACGGTCTGATTTCTACAGAAGCCATGTGGAAAGAACTGGTCAGCTTTGACCTCGACAAGCCTGATTTGAAGCAGTTGCAGCGCATGGTAGGCGACAGCGTGAAGGTAAAGGAGCGCATTGTAGAGCAGGATCCTCACGAGCAGGGCATCCGCAAGGCGCTGAACCTGGGCCATACTTTCGGTCATGCGTTTGAGAGCTGGGCTTTGAAGCGCAAGCCTATCCTGCATGGTTACGCTGTGGCATTCGGCCTCATCCCTGAACTCTATCTGAGTGTTGCCAAAACCGGATTCCCTACTGAGAAGATGCGCCAGACCGTAAACTTCATCAAGGAATTCTATGGTACACTGGATATTACCTGCGATGACTATGATGAGCTCATCGAACTGATGCATCATGACAAGAAGAACCAGAATGGCATCATCAACTTCACGATGCTGGGCGGCATAGGTGATATCCGTATCAACCAAACTGCTACGACAGAAGAAATCAAGGAAGCACTTGACTTCTTCAGAGAAGGATAATTCAGCTAAAGAATCTTTCTTCAGAGAATCCCTTTAAAGAAAGATAGAGCGCTTCGGCTTTCCGGTTTCGGTAAGCGGAAGATGCTCTACATGAAGGAATTCCCTTGGAATCCAATATTTATGATCAGATAAGAGGCGGCGAACAGTCGCCTCTATTTTTTCTATCTCCTCATCTTCCGTCAGGAGGACAGCAATTTCTCCAAACTTCCCGTCTTTCTTTTTGGCTATCATGAAAGGTTTTTCAAGATAAGGCTTCAACAGAGCCTCAACCTCTTCTATCTGAATCTTGATGCCTCCGCTGCAAATCACATTGTCTTTTCTGCCTTTGATGCGAAAACGGAGTTTTTCCACCTTATTATATATATAGGATTCTATTTCCACTATATCGTTCGTTACCAGGGGGTCAGCACAGACCTGCGGAGCATCTATCACCAGACAACCTTCATCGGTCTGACTGATTCTGACACTATCGAAAGGCTGGTACCATTCGCTAGCCTCAGCACCGTTAATTCTTCTCAGGGCAATATGCGAGAGCGTTTCGGTCATTCCGTAGGTACTCCAGATGGCAATATTGCCGGGAAGAGCCTTCAGTTTCTGTTCGAGAGCCTCATCTATGGCTCCGCCACCGATAATAAGATGCCTGATGCGGCAGAGACGAGCCCGCTCTTCAGGAACCTGCAGGGTGTTATAAACCTGCATCGGGACCATCGCAGCGAAGGTAATCTCTTCATTTACATCTTTCAAAGGATGCCCACTTGGGCAAACAGAAATAAGATGGAGATGGCGCTCTATACTCCGCACCACTACCATCTTACCTGCAATATAATCGAGCGACATGCACAACAGGGCACTGTCTCCAGGCTTCAAACCCAAGAAATCACAAGTGATGCGGGCTGAGTTGAGCATTCGCTTCTTCTCTACCAACATCGGTTTAGGCTTGCCTGTAGAACCACTTGTATGAACAAGCACCCGGTCGCTACCGTTATTCCATTCTGAAAGGAAATCTTCTAAAGTCATTTTACTACAAACAGTTTGTCACCACGAATCTCCAAAGGCATCGGTATATTATCAGTAAAGAGCTGTCCGGTGCCCAAGCCTTGCGGCATCTTGACATTAGGACCATATACTTTAGCTGCATAATGAGCAATAGCATTCAGACCGATATTACTCTCAAGAGCAGAAGTAATCCAGCTGCCGATACCGCGCTGGTTAGCCAGTTCTATCCACTCGTTGCAACCATAGATGCCACCATGAAGTGAAGGCTTGAGGATGATATACTGCGGACGAATGGTATCAAGCAGAGCCTCTTTCATGCTTCTCACATTCACACCAATCAGCTCCTCGTCTAGGGCGATAGGAAGCGGTGTTTCGCGACAGAGCTGGGCCATCTTAGGCCACTGATGCTGCTTGATAGGCTGCTCTATCGAATGAATGTCATATTTAGCCAAAGCCTCCAGCTGGCTCATTGCATTCTCCGGCAAAAAGCCACCATTGGCATCTACACGCAACTCAACCTGCTCCTTGGTATAAACATCACGGATGCGCTTGATGAGATCGAGTTCCTTGAAGAAATCGATGGCACCGATCTTCAGTTTCACGCAATGAAAACCCGCCTGGAGCTTCTCCTCCAACCGTGCCAGCATCTCCTCGTAAGTACCCATCCACACCAAACCGTTGATTGTGATACCTTCTTCACCTCTTCCGAAAGGAGAATCGAAGAGATCTGTCAGGTTCTCCATTCCGGCTGGAACAGAAACCCCTTTCTGCTTCAACATTTCTGAAGAAGAAGATGCTCCTTCAGCAGGAACAATCTCCAAAAACTTCTTCGCTGCATCGAAGAACGAAGCGAAGGCTGTTTCCAAACCGAAGGTGATGCTAGGGTAAGCACGAATCATATCGTATGGAATGCGTCCCATCTGCTCTACCATCTGACAAACCTGTCGCAGGGTCATCTCATATTCCGGTTTGGCATCGCAACTGAGATCAGGGAGCGTAGCACACTCTCCCACTCCCTCTACTCCCGGCATTTCATCAGAGGTGAGAGTGAGATAATAACTGTGTCTCGTGGTATATACGCCACGAGACGTGCCTGCCGGCTGCTTGAAGTGGAGCGTGCGCTCCGAGATTTCTATCTTATACACTTTATTTAAATGTTGAATGTTGAGTGTTGAATTATCCTTCCTCACTTACTTCTTCTGTTTCAATTCATACAGATCCTTGCGGCGGTCGCGAAGATTTCTTACAGCACCGTAGGTATGAAGCTCATTCAAGAGATTCAGGTCAACATCTGATACGAGAATCATCTCGGTATTAGGTGTTGCCTCTGAACGCTTGCCATCGTTAGGGAAAGCAAAGTCGCAAGGGGTGAACACGGCGCTCTGGGCATACTGGATATCCATGTTGTGAACACGTGGCAAGTTGCCCACACTACCCGCAATGGCTACATAACACTCGTTCTCGATGGCACGCGCCTGTGCACATACTCTTACTCGAGAGTAAGCATTCTGGGTATCGGTCATGAATGGCACGAAGAGAATCTGCATGCCATCCTCAGCCATTAATCTTGACAACTCAGGGAACTCCACATCATAGCAGATGACGATACCAATCTTACCGCAATCGGTATCGAAGGTCTGGATATGGCTACCACCACTCAATCCCCAGCACTTCTGCTCATCTGGGGTAACATGAATCTTCTCGTACATATCCACGCTACCATCTCTGCGGCAGAGGAAGCCCACGTTATAGAGGGAATCGTCCTTGAGATAAGGCATACTACCCGTGATGATATTGATGTTGTAACTGATGGCCAACTCGCGGAAACGGTCACGGATTTCTTCGGTATACTGCGCCATCTTTCGGATGCTCTGCGCCTCACCCAAATCATTGAAACGAGCCATCAAAGGCGCATTGAAATATTCAGGGAAGAGAATGAAATCGCTCTTGTAATCGCTCACTGAATCAACGAAGAACTCAACCTGTTCGAAGAGGTCATCCACCGAAGCGTATGGGCGCATCTGCCACTGTACCAATCCGATTCTTACGGTTGGCTTGCGGTCTACATAAGAATCCGTAGGTGGCTGATAATAGATGTTATCCCACTGCAAGAGGGTGGCGCAGTGCTCGCTCTCCTCATCGCTAGGAAGATAGTTGCGGATTACGCGGCGCACGTGGAAATCATTGGAAAGCTGGAAGGTAAGAACCGGATCATAGATTTCACGGTTTCTTACATGCTCGATATACTCCTTAGGGCGCATCTTATCGGCATACTTGTGATAGTTTGGTATACGACCGCCAAACATGATAGCCTTCAAGTTGAGCTTCTCGCAGAGTTCCTTGCGATACTCATACATACGGCGAGCCAGGCGCAAACCACGATAATCAGGGTGGATAAATACCTCGATGCCGTAAAGAATGTTTCCATTAGGATCGTGGGTATTGAAGGTTTCATTACCCGTAACCTGAGCATAGGTATGATCACCCTTCACCATATTATAATTGACGATGATAGAGAGCGCACAGCCCACAATCTTATCATCAACGATAATAACCACCTGACCCTCAGGGAAAATAGTAATGAGTTTCTTAATCTGTTCTTTTGTCCAGAATACATCTGAGTCTGCGTAAATACGCCTAAATGACTTGGCAAGCTGATCATAATCCTCCATACGGAGGTTGCGCATGCCTACCTTTTCGATTTTTCGAGTTGGTTCCATAACAACTGTATTTTTATTATTATCTAAATCCGGGTGCAAAGATACAGCAAATTATAGATACGACAAAGAGTTTTCGCAAATAATTGACATTTACGAAAACTCTTTTCATGTATTTTACACAAAGAGCGCGTTTACGCTTAAAATCAGATGCTAATATTTGGCATTTTCCTGTGGAATCGCTTTATCATGATCATCCAGATAAAACAACTTCACAGGATGATACTTCTCACTTGCCACAGAATATTCATCCTGGCGATAACGGGTCAGGATGCCTCCTATCCCCAACATCGTATGAAAAGCCGAAAGACTCGTCTGTACCTGTTGGGTACGATGACCAGACAAAGTTTTCAGTATTCCCGGATATTGTTTTCCATAACCATCTGATGTCCAGATGATGAAAGGAACATGCAGTTCATAATCAGATACCTTCGGGGCAGCGTGCAGAAAGAGGCGACGGTCATCATCAAAGATATTCTCTCCATGGTCGCTGGTATAGAGCATCGCCGATGTAGGTTGGCTATATACCCCATCCGTCCTTGCCTGAGTCTTCTCCCATTTCTGCAGACGTTCTACGATACCATGCAGGATATAATCGGTATACCGGATGGTATTATCGTATGCATTCAGCAGGTCACGCCGGTTCTCCGGCTTCGCTTCGCTCTTACTGTCAGGTTTAAAGAAAGCGAAATTACGGGGATAGCGCTCCTGGTAATTAAAGTGAGAACCATAAGTATGAAGTACCACGAAGAGTTTCCGATAACGGTATTGCTTGGATGAAGAAGCATCTGCCGCAGGCAATATCCCATCCAACTTCTGCAACAAATCACTATCATAATGATTATCTTTTGCAGAAGCACCTTCCTTCAGGAAGTAATGTTCATCAGCCTGTTCGCCAAGGAAATCAATAAAAGAATGATTAGGCAGCTGATTGCTGATAAATACGGTATGAAATCCCGCCTCCCTGAAAGCAGCCAGGATACCTTTCTCATGAAAGAGACGTTCGAAATCCTCTGCTGATGCAGCCGACAGGAGCATAGGAACACTCTTATGCGTAGTATTACTCTGGGTTGTAGCATCGGGAAAAGCTATGATTCCAGGAGTCTTGGAAAGCAAAGGATTGGTATCGCGCGGATAGCCATAGAGACTGAAATTGTGGGCTCTCGCCGTCTCTCCCACCACCATCACATACACCTCGGGAGCCTCAGCATCGTGCTCGCTCCTGGCATCAAACCTGAAATTCCTGCTTGCCTCCCTGTAATTCTCTGAAGCCGCATTACGCTCGAAAGCAAGATAGAGATTATAGCAAACGTTAACAGGATAAAGCTGGTTGCGCAAGCGATAATCATCTACAGCCACATAGCAAGCCAGCAGACAGAATAAACCGACAGCAGCTATCTCCAAAGCCCAACGACGCACTCGATGCTGGAGTTGAACCACTATCATCCCTTTCTTGCTGATATTGACAATAGCCAGAACCAGCAAAGGAAGATAAACCACAAAAACACCCACCACAGCAGGCAACAGATTACCAAGCAGTTCCTTCACCTCGCCAGGATTGGTAGTTACAAGATTCAGAAACATATCTACCGCTATCACTCCCGTCCCGAAGAGATAAAGCAATACCAGTTGGAAGGCAGCGAAAAAAACAAAAAGAAAAGCCCACCAGATCATCTTACCCGGGCATCTGGTTAACGAAAAGAACCACATGTAGAGTGCCAAAGGTAGCAACACATTGGCACCACAAGCCCAAGGAGCCAGACATTCGGTATAGCACAGAGCTATATTAGGCAACAACAATGCTACCACAGCATACCCGTAAAGGAATGCGCCCGATGACACCTTATTATATATAGGCAACACCACCTTATTATATATATCCGTAAAACTGTTCATTCTACTTTTTCATTAACACTTTAAAGAGCATTATCAAACTACATAAAGAGCATTATTACTAAAACGCTTCATTGATATTGAAGAGGAAACCAGACTGCCCCGACTTACCGAATCCATAATCCAGACGTACATTTACATTCTTCTTAAATTCCCAGCGATAACCTACACCGGCATTCGGCAAAATCTGTTTAGAGCGCAATGCCGAGAATTTCGGGAAGATGGTTCCTGCTCCAACCCACACTACGATGCCATTACGCTTCCATACATGTTGGCGCAACTCAACCGTAGCTTCCAGAGAATGTTTATCGCGATAACGGCCTTCATAATAGCCACGCATGGAATGAGTACCACCCAATTCAGCCATCATTCCCCACGAAGGATTACCAAAGTTGAGGTTAGCCCCAATGTCCTCGGCAAGAACCGTTCCCTTACCCAGTCGCTGATAGGCATCAAAACGAAATGCCGTCGTACTGAAAGCATAATCATTTCCCATAAATCCAGGTCTGAACATCTGATTGATATTCAGATAGATACCACGATGCGGATTCGTAAGATTATCTCTGTTATCATATACCAGAGAAACGCCAGCTCCTACATTCCAAGTATGCTGATCCATGCCTTGCAGTAATTCCGGACGCTCAATATGTTTACCTATTACATAGTCATAACTCGCCATCGGTCCGATATAGAAATTATCTGCTACACGAAACAGGAAGCTAACTTCAGCCTGAGCCTGCCAACGCTTCATGTCACTCTTATTGGCATCGTTATCGCCCATTTCATAACCTATTCCCCAAAATTCAGAGGGAAAAGAATAGAAATAAAGGTGATAATCGATGCGATATCTTCCTTTAGGAGCAATATGGTTACCACGGACACCCAACATATAGAAACCTACAGAACTGACATCACCATAAAGCGAGACATTAGAAGGAGGAAGAATACTGTCATTCGGATCAGTACGGTATAGTCCTGCTGCCACCAATCCCAATCCAAACTTGGTATCAGAGGCATAATGAGGGCCACCTATCACACTAAAATCGAAACGCTTATGCTTCTTGTTTTTGTTGGAATCATTAAAGTAGTCAAGAATCCGGTTCACCCATGATTTCCCGGCATGTAAAGTCGTCGTATCCACCTTCTCTGCAGATGAGATACTATCGGTTACAGAAGGCTCAGAGGCATAGCTGCCCAATGCCAACATCATAATAAGTATTGTCAGAATATGCTTCATTTTTTCGATTTTATTATTTTAATACACCAATGCTACATTATCAATCCACAAGGTATTGCCTGGAGTTCCGATATAGGCTCCACCATCGGATGAGGAGAACTGAAGAATCAGATGAGTAGGTGTTTCGTTAGCACTCGCCCATCCTACTTCTTTTACCGGCACACTCTTACCCTTGCTGTTACGGGCATAGTCAGTGGATCGCAGTCCCATAGTAGCAGCCTGATAACCTGCCATGTGGCGGATATCGCCATAATGGATTGTATAAGTAGCATCTTCCACCCATCTATCGGTACTCTTTCCGAATCTGACTACCATCGTACCCACACGTTTAGCTGTTATATTTCCCTTAGCATCTTCATGCCGTTTCTGCAGATAGAGCACAGCTATAGCATGATCTCGACCTGCAACCGTAGAGGCTCCGCTAAATCCATTCTGCTTGATACGATTGGCTGCATGAGGGAGAGATGTCTTATAATCAAAGCGCAAAGCCTTTGGACGTGCGGTGAATGGTATACCCCAGTTGATGGCTTTAGGACCATCCTTGGTACTTGTTATCGGTTCACGAACATTACCCAGAAAGAGAGAACCGGCAGCCAAGACCTTGATATTGATGAGTCCCAGCACTTTTACTTTCTCAATATGGGTTACCAGTTTGGCACAATATCCACTACCATGTTTATCACGAAACACAGAGTTATTCGTCTTATAGATGCCCGATACATGTGCCAGGACATTAGAGGAACCCCAAGGCGAACCACCCTTATTGGTATAAGGAATATTACCATTGATAGTCATATTAGGTCCAACGGCATAAACTGTTTTCTGATTTCCTCCGATAATGCCTGATTCTTTGATATTTCTGATTACCCAGTGGTCCATATTACCATATTTAAAAGGAACCACCTTTTCCTGTCCCTTAACGGGAAGGCACGACAAGGTAGCAACCGCCATGACGATGCCTGATAACATTATTTTCTTCATATCTGTTTCTTTTATATATCATTAAGGCTGCAAAGATAGAAAAATATTTTCTAGTTTTCAGTTTTCTTCGACATAAAGCATAAAAAATTAAGAAATAATAATATATTTACTGCATTTTAATTGCCATAAAACCAAAAAAGTCCTGCATTTGCTGTTATAAACAAATACAGGACTCCTGATTCAATATACAAAACAGAATCTCTTGCACCGGTTACAATAGAGACATGCACCGGTTACAATAGAAACATGTTCCGATTACTCCAAAAGCTATTATCGGTTAGAATACATGTTATCGTAATACTTCTGGTAATCACCAGAGGTTACGTTGTCCATCCATTCCTGGTTATCGAGATACCATTTCACGGTTTCCTCGATACCCTCCTCAAACTGGAGAGATGGCTCCCAACCCAATTCCTTCTGCAACTTTCTAGAGTCGATGGCGTAACGCATATCGTGACCCTTTCTGTCGGTTACATAAGTGATGAGATCCATATCCTCGCCTTCCTTTCTGCCAAGCAGACGGTCAACGGTCTTGATAACCACCTTGATGATATCGATATTCTTCCACTCGTTGAAACCGCCGATGTTATAGGTCTCGGCTATCTTACCCTTGTGGAAAATCATATCGATGGCACGGGCATGATCTACTACATACAACCAGTCGCGCACGTTCTCACCCTTACCATATACTGGCAATGGCTTGCGATGACGGATGTTGTTGATGAACAGCGGAATCAACTTCTCTGGGAACTGGTATGGACCGTAGTTGTTAGAGCAGTTGGTCACGATGGTAGGCATACCGTATGTATCGTGGAAAGCACGGACGAAGTGGTCTGAGCTTGCCTTTGATGCAGAATATGGAGAGTGAGGATTGTACTTGGTTGTCTCCAGGAAGAACTCCTCGCCGTAAGCCTCGTGGTTCTTATCGCTGGATGCCTTGGTGGTGAAAGGAGCAGGAATGCCCTCAGGATGAGTCATCTGTAATGCACCGTAAACTTCATCTGTAGAGATGTGGTAGAAGCGCTTGCCCTCGTAACCCTCAGGAAGACTCTCCCAGTAAATCTTTGCCGCCTGGAGCAGAGATAGGGTTCCCATCACGTTGGTCTGAGCGAAAGTGAATGGATCCTTGATACTTCTATCTACGTGGCTCTCGGCAGCGAGATGGATGATGCCATCCACCTTGTAGTCCTGCATCAGTTTCAACATCAGGTCGAAATCGCAGATGTCGCCCTTAACGAAAGTATAGTTAGGCTTGTCCTCGATGTCCTTGAGGTTAGCCAGATTGCCTGCGTATGTCAACTTGTCGAGGTTGATGATGTGATACTCTGGATATTTGTTCACGAAAAGTCTTACTACGTGTGAGCCGATGAAACCAGCACCGCCCGTGATAATGATATTCTTCATTTCAATTAATAATTTATAATTAATAATTATTTTGCTGCCGCCAATTCTGCGATGCACTTCTTCAAACTGTCAGTCCAGTATGGCACCTTGAATCCGAAAGTCTGCTTCAGCTTGCTCTTATCAAGTACAGAGAAGTGAGGACGCTTTACAGGGCTTGGGAACTCCTCGCTGTAGCAAGGCTGTATATCGCAAGTATTTCCGCTCAGTTCGCAGATAATCTTAGCGAAATCAAACCAAGAGCAGACACCCTCATTAGAGAAGTGGTAGATGCCCGTCTTATCCAACTGGTCAGTTTCGATGATATGTGAGATAACAGCAGCCAGGTCGCCAGCGTAAGTAGGAGTACCCACCTGGTCGAAAACCACCTTCAGGGTGTCGTGGCTTGCCGTGAGACTCTGCATGGTTTTCACGAAGTTCTTACCCCACTGCGAGTAGAGCCATGCTGTGCGGATGATGATATGCTTGCATCCAGTAGCTTCAATACTCTTTTCGCCTGCAAGTTTCGTTTTACCATATACCCCCAAAGGATTCGTTTCCCAATCTTCACGGCAAGGTATATTCTTATCGCCCTGAAAAACATAGTCGGTAGATACATGAATCAATGTACCATCTACCTCCTTCATAGCCTGTGCCAAATTTCCCGCAGCAGTATTGTTGAGCAGATTAGCCAGATCGTAATCTGTTTCAGCCTTATCTACGTTGGTATAAGCAGCGCAGTTAACAATTACCTGAATATCATTCTCCCTCACCTTTTCTCGGATAGCGTCAAGATTGGTGATATCCAGTTTTCCATAGCCTTCAGCCACATCGGTGAAGACAAACTTGTGATTGCTTTTTTGGGCACAGATTTGCATTTCATGTCCCAATTGACCATTAGCGCCTGTTACTAATATATTCATTGTTTTAATATTTTATTCAATATAATATTTTAAAGTCTACTTACCATTTCCCTCTACACATGAAGAAAACTGATATTTTCTTTCGAAATCTATTTCCTACTACCTATATATAAATCCATTCATCTATATATAAATATGTGGCAAAGGTAAAAAAATAATTTGAGTTGACCAAAGAAAAGAAAAAGAAAAGAGAAGAAACTAACATATATTAAACAAAGACCGCCACACTTTTTCACAAAAGCATGGCGGTTTTCCCTAAAACATAATAGATAAGCTTTGCCTTTAAGGGCAAACTTGAATCATCAAGTAGCCTAGTCTATTACCAATCCTTTTTTCCCTAATATAAACTAAACCTGTTTTCCTATTTAAATCAACATACTAAATCAACAAAAGGAATTTTCTTTATCATTAAATACTTTTAGAAGACTTGAAGTGGTAATTAAACCATTAAAACTACTGTTTTCTGATTTCGTTTGCAAAGTTATATCATTTTTTTCAAAGTTGTATACCTAAGTAGCATTTTGGTAAAAAATCAGTCTACCAAAGAAACAGATAACTCCTTAAAAATCAGATACTTTAACATATTAACTATTTTTATCTAAAGTAAATGGTATTATATGAAAGGAAATTTGTATCTTTGCACCACAAAACGGACAAAAGGAAGAAAATAACATTTAAAAGACTATTTTGTTATAATTATAAAGAAGCATTAAAGATGAAACTACTTATATATTTACTTCTTTTGCTTACTATGCCATTGGCTGCTCAAGGCAAAACAGACGAGAAGACTTTATTGGATCGTATTGACAAGATGATTGAAAACGACCCATATTATCAGGGAATCAAGGAAAAGGAATTGAAACATCTGAAGCGGCAAGCTTATGAAGCTGAAGACGACCAAACCCGACTACTGTTTCTTGACAGCATATATCATGCCTATAGTGCTTACCGCTACGACTCAGCATACGCATATATGAAACAGGGGCTTGAATTGGCAGAAAAATGTCATAACACCTATTATATATTACGCAACCAGATAAACCAGGCATCCATACTCTCGGTAAGGGGGTTTTATGACAAAGCAGAAAACTTACTCCAATCGCTCAATCCCGACGAGATGCCATACCAGTTGAAGCTATACTATTACTTCACCTTCACCTGGCTCTATAATTATTGGGCATCATACGCAAAGAACTCTGATTACGCCGAAGAATTCCATGCCCAGAAGAAGCATTATTTGACCCTCCTGATACAGAGTTTTAACGAAAACAGTAAGAAATCTGCCTACTATCAGTATCTCATGGGCGAATACGCCTATTTCAACAACCCTACCAGCAAGGAATCGCTCAACCATTATCAGAAGGCACTGAAGATGTCGCCAGCCAAATCCCGTATCCATGCCATGTCAGCTTATGGTATAGCCAGATATTACAAAAAAAACGGCAAATTCGACCTTTACGAGGAATTTCTCGTAGAGGCATCCGTGAGCGATGGATTGTGCCAACTCAAAGAAACTGTTGCGCTTCAAAAGCTAGCCTACTACCTCTTTAAAAAGGATGCAAGCAACAGTAAGAGAGCTGCCAAATACATCCAGCACACGATGGAAGATGCACAGTTCTTCAACAACCAATTGCGCATGATAGAGATATCCAACATCCTTCCAGTCATCGCTTCAGCCAACCAGCAGGCTGCCGAGCGCTCCCGTACCCGCTTTCTTTGGGGGTTCATTGGTGTAAGCGTAGCACTGGTCATCATCCTCATTCTCTCCTTAGTCAACAACCGACAGAAGAACAGGCTGAAGAAAAACAAGGCTGAGATTGAAGAACAGAACGAGAAGCAGAAAGAGATGAATGCACAGCTCACCGAACTGAACCAGCAGCTGATAGAGACCAATATCAAGCGAGAGACCTACATGCGCCTCTTTATGGACATCAGTGCGGCTTATATCAGCAAGTTATCAGATTATCGCAAACTGGTAAGCCGTAAGATCAAGGCAAACCAGACCGCCGATTTGCTGAAGAGTCTCAACACCCATAAATTGGAAGAAGAGGAATCACAGATGTTCTACAACCGGTTCGACAAGGCATTCATGGAGTTGTATCCGAGTTTCGTTACTGAGTTGAACAAGCTCCTGCTGCCAGAATGTCAAATGGAAGTTCCTACTACGCACGACCTGACTACTGAGATTCGCATCTTTGCCCTGATGCGACTGGGTGTAACCGACAGCCAGGAGATTGCCACCCTGCTGCATTACTCCACCCAGACCATCTATAACTACAAGTCTGGAATGCGGGCAAAGGCGATTAATCGAGATACATTCGAATCAGATATCAATCAGCTTTGCCACATCATTAATAGTTAATAATTAATAGTTTACAGTTTATAGCATAAACCGCTTTGACAATCTTGCTCAACGGCGCAGCCTCTATAAACTATTAACTATTAACTGTAAACTATTAACTAGCTTCTGTGTATCACGGTTCCGTTAGCCTGATGCGTAGCAAGAACCAGAACCTCAGCTATTTGCACATGTTCTGGGGCACTTGCAGCATAGAAGGCAACATCTGCCACGTCATCGCCGTTCAGAGGCTCTATGCCTCGGTAAACGTTGTCTGCGCGGTTCTGGTCACCATGGAAACGGATGTTAGAGAAGTTGGTTTCAACCAAACCCGGTTTCACATTGGTAACACGCACTTTCGTATGTGCCACATCAATGCGCAAGCCGTCTGTAATAGCCTTTACAGCCGCTTTGGTAGCACAATATACATTACCTCCCGCATAAGCAGCATCACCCGCCACACTACCTATATTGATTACATGACCATGATTACGCTCCACCATACCAGGTACTATCAGACGAGTCATGGTTAAGAGTCCCTTGATATTGGTATCAATCATCTGGTCCCAATCTTCAAAATCGCCCTCATATTCAGGTTCCAATCCACGTGCGAGTCCCGCATTATTGATAAGCACATCCACATTGCGCCACTCCCCAGGGATGTAATCCACCGCTTTCTTGGCAGCTTCACGGTTACGCACATCGAAAGCCAAGGCAAGCACCTCAACGCCTTCAGCCTCGAGTTCTTTCTTCAGGATTTCCAACTTTCCCGTGTTTCTACCTGTAAGAATCAGGTTATAGCCGCCACGGGCAAAACGACGTGCACAACCTTCGCCAATACCGCTTGTTGCGCCTGTAATAAGAGCAATTTTATTCATATTCTTTGATACTTTGAATTATACTTAGAACTTTTGATACTTTGAACTTTACGATTAGCGAAGCAATTGAATTTTTCACTCTTCACTTAAAGAATAAGGACTCTGACCTCAGCATTCGCCATTTTCTCTATCTGGTTCATCGGACGTTTATAATAAACACTCTGGATAGCCTTGTTGATGATGCCATGCCCCACAGCAAGAACGGTCTGGTCAGGATAAGTAACCTTGAGCCAGGTAAGGAAATTCTGGGCTCTTGATTTCATCTTTTCCAGCGTCTCTATGTTGTCCGGCCAATCCTTTGGGTCCTTCGGCAGGTCAGGGATGAATTTGCCCGTAAAATCGCCCCAATCGCGCTCTCTGAGCAAGGGAGTGGTGACAACGGGATGCGAGCCGGCGATAATTTCACAGGTCTGTATACTGCGATAGAGATCGCTCGATACGAAAACATCGATAGGTGTACCCGCCATTTTCCTGGCCACTTCCTCAGCCTGCTCAATACCTTTCATATTGAGTTTTCCCGGTGTTTGTCCCTGCATAATTTGCGCCTTGTTATCCACCGTTTCACCATGGCGCACCAAATATAATTTTGTCATTGTCTTTACTTTTTCCGTCTATATCAAAAATGAGTTTTTACTTTTCCTAAGTCTATACTCCAGACATAGTTTTTACTTTCATTAAGTCTCTTTCCAAGACATCATGATTCTGATTTTGCTTACAAAATTACGGCTTTCTATCGAGACCAACAAATAATTTGCGTTAAATATAGCAATAATTAGCGTTAAATATAGCAATATTTTAAGTTTATATAAAAAACTTCTTGCTAGTTTCGGATTTCTTTCGTAACTTTGCCCCGAAATAACAAAATCAGTTTTAGTATGAAGGTAATACACAGTTCAATATTCCGCGCAGTATGCGCCATCATCGTAGGAGTCCTGCTCATCCAATATCGTGAGCAGACCGTCACCTGGATAACCATCGCCATCGGTGTTTTGTTTTTCCTTTCAGGTGTCATCTCCCTTGCCAGTTATTGGGCAGCCAAGCGCAATGCAGAGAAGATGCAGGGCCAGGTTCTGTCAGATGCCAACGGCAAGCCTATCATGGGTATGATGCCCAAATTCCCGCTTGTGAGCGTAGGCAGTCTTATCCTGGGATTGCTGCTTGCCCTGATGCCTCAGGTGTTTATCGCCTGGCTGATGTTCATCCTGGCGTTCATCCTGATTTTGGGCGCTCTGACCCAGTTTGTCAACCTGGCTTCAGCAGCTAAGATGGGACGCGTAGGCATTCTCTTCTGGCTCTTCCCTTCAGCCCTTCTTCTGCTGGGTCTGCTCGCCATCATCAAGCCTTCAGCCATCGCCTCTGCTCCTCTTTTCATCATCGGTTGGGGTATGCTCATCTATGGAGTAGTAGAGCTTCTCAACGCCTTTAAAGTCTCCAACAACAAGAGAATCTGGCTGAAGAACCAACAGCAGAAACAGGATTCAAAGGAGATTTATGTGGATGTAGAGGAAGTGAAGAACGAAGAGTAAAGCGTTCTATCGCATATACTGTTCAAGAAATTCTGAGTCAAAAACAACGAAATCATTATATCATCATATATGAATAAAATTAAGTCTCTCTTTGCCTGGTTATGGCAAAAGTTTCGCGCATTCTGGCCTTGGTACAAGGGATTGTATCAGGGCAGAGCGTGGTATACCAAGACCCTCGTTGCCTTGGCAAGTTGTATAGTCGCCTTCATCTTGTATCTGGGCGCAGTAGATATCAACTTCTTATGGCTCTTCGGCAAGTCACCTGGCTATTTCTCAGGCATTCTGGACCCACAGACCTCAGAGGCCTCTGAAATCTATTCGGCTGATGGAAAACTCATCGGCAAGTATTTCAACGAAAATCGTACTCCGGTAGAATATGATGAGGTAACACCTGATTTCTTCAAGGCACTGGTAGATACCGAGGATGAACGATTCTACAAGCATATCGGTATCGACCCTATCGGTGTGTTTGCTGCTGCCAAGGATGCACTCCTCCATCATAACGGGCGCGGTGCTTCTACTATCACACAGCAGCTGGCGAAGAACATGTTCCGTGTACGTTCGCAATATTCTACCGGTTTGCTGGGCAAGATTCCTGTACTCCGCCTGCTCATCATCAAGAGCAAGGAGTGGATCATCGCGGTAAAACTCGAAACGGTGTTCAGCAAGAAGGAAATCATCACCATGTATGCCAATACAGTAGATTTCGGTAGCAATTCCTATGGTATCAAAACCGCTGCGAAGACCTACTTCAACACCACCCCTAAGGAGTTGACCACCGGTCAGGCTGCCGTGCTCGTGGGCATGCTCAAAGCTACCACCTACTACAACCCACGCACCAACCCGGAGAACAGTCTTGCACGCCGCAACACCGTATTATATAATATGGTGACACATGGCGATCTCTCAAAAGACAGATACAATGAACTGAAAGACGAGCCTATCAAGCTCGATTTCAAGGTAGAAGAAAACTACGACGGACAGGCTAAATACTTCCGTGAGGCAGTAGCCAACTACCTGAAAGACTGGTGTAAAGACGAAGGTTACGACCTCTATACCAGCGGTTTGAAGATTTATACCACCATCGATACCCGCATGCAGAAGTATGCAGAAGATGCAGCCCGCAAGCAGATGAAACAGGTACAGCAGAACTTCAACAACCACTGGAGCATCCGCCGTACCCAGGCAGGCAAAGGCAACTGGATGGGTCAGGATCCTTGGCAGGATGAGAACCACAACGTGATACCAAACTTCATCCAGGGCATCGCCGAGCGCCAGCCATTCTACAAGGCATTGGTAGCCCGCTTCCCTAACAATCCCGACTCAGTAAACTATTATTATAAGGAGTGGGTTCACCCGGTTAAGGTATTCGATTATGACAAGGGCAGCATCACGATGAACATGACATCAGAAGACTCCATCAAGTATATGACCACCTTCATGCACTGCGCCTTTGTAGCCATGGAGCCACAGACCGGAGCAGTAAAGGCATGGGTGGGCGATATCGACTTCGACCACTGGAAGTATGACAAGGTAACAGCCGAGCGCCAGCCTGGTTCTACCTTCAAGCTCTTTGTTTATACCGAGGCGATGAATCAGGGTTTAACCCCTTGTGACAAGCGTCGCGACGAATATATCTCTATGGAGGTATACGATAAGAAGAAGCACGAAATGACCATCTGGCGTCCATCCAACGCCAATGGTTCGTTCTCGGGCGACAGCATCCCATTGAAGAGTGCCTTTGCCAAGAGTATCAACTCTGTGGCAGTAAGATTAGGACAGGAGATGGGCATCAAGCGCATCATCGAGACAGCCAAGAAGATGGGTATCAACAGTCCGCTGGATGACACCCCTTCTCTCGCCCTCGGTTCCAGCGATGTCAACCTCCTGGAGATGGCATGCGCCTACAGCACCATTGCCAACAATGGCAAGCACCACGACCCGGTATTGGTTACCAAGATTGTAGACCACGATGGTAAGGTGGTTTACGAGGGTCCTTCTACAGAAGAGCAGGTAATACCTTACAAGAGTGCCTTCCTCATGCAGCAGCTCTTACAGGGCGGTATGAAGGAGCCGGGAGGTACATCCCAGAGTCTCTGGGGCTATGTAGGCAACTACCGTGATACAGAGTTCGGTGGCAAGACAGGTACCACCAATAACCACTCCGATGCCTGGTTCATGTGTGTGAGCCCTAAGCTCGTAGTTGGTGCCTGGGTAGGAGGCGAATACCGCTGTCTCCACTTCCGCACCGGAGCCTTGGGTCAGGGTTCGAGAACCGCTCTTCCTGTGTGCGGTTACTTCCTCCAGAGTGTCTTTGGCGACCCAGCCTTCCAGCAGTATCACGGCAAGTTTGACAAGCCACAGGACAGCGATATCACCCGCGATATGTACATCTGTGCAAGCTATGCACCAAAACCAAAGGTAGATACCACCAAGGTAGACAGTACCGCCTTCCAGGAAGAGATCGTTCTCGATGACGAAGGCAACCCTATCATCCGCGAGGTTCCTGCCAAGAAGGCTGAAGGCGAATCTGCCAACGGTACAGCCACCACAGAAGAAAAGAAAGAGAAGAAGAAGGCTAAGCCAACGGAGCAGCCTGTCAACTTCGATGACCTCTAAATTTAGTTAATAGTTTATAGTTTATAGCGGCTACGCCGTTTAGCAAGAAGGCAATTTAATGTGGCTTATGCTATAAACTATAAATTATAAACTATAAATTAAATACAATGATTGATCTCGACAACCCGGAGTTGCAGAATGCACTCCAAATCATACAGTTTACCCGTCGTTCGCTTTTCCTTACCGGAAAGGCGGGGACGGGTAAATCTACTTTTTTACGTTATATAGCCGCCAATACCAAGAAGAAACATATCATTCTTGCCCCAACAGGCATTGCGGCCATCAACGCCGGAGGAAGCACGCTCCACAGCTTTTTCAAGCTTCCTTTCCACCCGCTGCTGCCCAACGACAGCATGTATTCCGTCCGCAACATCCGCAACACCCTGAAGTATAATTCAGAGAAGATAAAGATTATCCGCGAGGTAGAGCTCATCATCATCGATGAGATCAGTATGGTTCGTGCCGATATCATCGATTTCCTGGACAAGGTATTGCGGGTATATTGCCGCAACATGCGAGAGCCTTTCGGGGGCAAGCAGCTGCTTCTGGTGGGCGATATCTTCCAGCTGGAGCCTGTGGTGAGGGAAGACGACCGTCGTCTGCTCAGTCCCTTCTACCGCAGCAGTTTCTTCTTCGATGCCAAGGTGTTCGAATACTTCAAGCTCGTGAGCATCGAACTCAAGAAGGTATACCGTCAGAGCGATCCCGTTTTCATCAGCATCCTCGACCATATCCGCACGTCTCAGGTGCCCATGCAGGATCTACAGCGCCTCAACCAGCGTGTGGGAGCCCAGCTCGATGAAGGTGATTCCAAACTTGCCATCACCCTCTCTACACGCCGCGATACGGTAGATTACATTAACGACAGCCAGCTCCAGTGTCTTCCGGGAGAGCCTTGCCTCTTCCGTGGCCACATACAGGGCGAGTTTCCGGAGAGCAGTCTCCCTACCCCTATCGAGCTTTACCTCAAGACGGGGGCTCAGGTTATCTTCATCAAGAATGATATCGAGCATCAGTGGGTGAATGGCACGCTGGGCACCATCATCGGTTTTGATGAGGATGAAGATGCCAAGATTTATGTGCGCACCGAGGAAGGAAAGGATGTGATGGTGGAGCCTGCGGCATGGAGCAACATGAGATACCATTTCAATGAGGTTGAGAAAAAGATTGAGGAGGAAGAGATTGGCAGATACGAGCAGTACCCCATCCGTCTGGCTTGGGCGATAACGGTTCATAAGAGCCAGGGCCTCACCTTCAACCAGGTGAAGATTGATTTCACGGGTGGTGTCTTTGCGGGCGGACAGACGTATGTTGCCTTGTCCCGCTGCACCAGTCTCGAGGGCATCAGTCTTCAGGAGCCGTTGCGTCAGAGTGATGTTTTCGTGCGCAATGATGTCAAGCAGTTTGCCCGTCATTACAACGACCAGAGCACCATCAATACAGCGCTTACCCAGAGTAAGGCCGACAAGCAGTATCATGATGCCGTCAAGGCCTTTGACAGGGGCGATATGCAGTCGGCTCTCGACAACTTCTTCCTTGCCATCCACAGTCGTTATGACATCGAGCAGCCGCTTGCCAAGCGTTTCATCCGCAAAAAGCTGAACAGGGTGAACGAGCTTCAGGCAGAGAACGAGCGGTTGCGCGAAGAAATAAGAAAGAAGGATGAAGAGAAGGAGAAGCAGCAGAAGTTCCTCAAGCGCCTTGCCACGGAGTATGTGATTATGGGGAAGGAGTGCGAAAAAGAGGGCATGAAAGAGGCTGCCATCATGAATTACCGCAAGGCCCTCACCCTTTATCCTGAGCACCCGGAGGCGAAAAAAAGGCTTTTAAAGGTAAAAAAGTAAAAGGGTAAAAAACAAAAAAAAACAGGCAAAATCACTTGCCTGTTTTTTTTATTACCTATAAGCTGAAAAGCTCTATTAACTATAAACTTTCAACTATAAACTATCATCTAGTACCATTGTACAGCGTTCGAATAACCACTGCGCTTGTCGTATTTCAGCGCATCTGTCAGGGTGGCTGCGTTACAACGGAAGGTGAAGTTGTAGCTCGTATATGGAGCGAGAACCACAGAACAGCTCATGTTAAAACAGTGAAGATCACGGGCCAGACTGGCGGTGGTCATACTGATCTTGTGGTTGTCAAAATCATAACCGGATGAGAAACTGATGTTCCAGCCATCACTGATTCTTACGTTACCACTCATGTTCAGAGTCTGGGTAAACTTATATGCATAGCGCATCGTCTTCTCATTGAACTTTTCTCTTCGCGTATCCTCGCGCATTGTTACACCGTAACCGAAGGTCAGCGACCATGGCATCTTAAATGCCATATAACCATCTGAATCCGTTTCAGCCTTGCCGCCCTTCTTGGCTGCCGTCTTACCCTTCTCCATGCTGTCGTCTACGTTGCTCTCGATGTCGGTATCCAGACCTTCATCGTCATCATCATTGCGCTGGCTGTCCTTCTTGTCGTCCTCATCATCGCCCCCGCCAAAGAGTTTCTTCAGCTTCTCCGGGTTCAGTGTGAACGAGAAGTTCTGCGACATACCCTGGAATCGTCCGAACCTGCCCTTGCCCCACTCCGTATGGGTACCCACATAAACATTGTTCTGGTCGTCCAGCTCGTAGGCATAGGTGGCAAACACAGCGTTCATGTTGAAGGTATAGTTCTTCCACCACTTCAGTCTGAGGTTGATGTTCATATCGCTCCAAGGGCGAACCTTGGCTGCGGTATTGTAACTCATGTTGATGTCGAACGCATCGATGATACTGAGTTTCTTGTATCCGGTAGAGTCCTTATCGCTCTTCACCTTCATCTCGATGTTGTTGCCCAGGGTAAACGAGATATTACCGCTCTTACCCTTGCCCGGCGCACCATAAAGGGCATTGGCATACTTCGAGTAGCTCACCAGCGATACGTTTCCGTCAGCATCGGTCTTCTGGTAGGTGTCCCAGTAGCCGTAGCGTGAAGCTCCGAAGTCTGGGGCATAACTGAAGCTCACCGTAGGCGTAAACACGTGGCGCACAGCCTGTATCTTATCTCCGAAGAGTTTGCGGTTTGGTATGTAGAAACCATAGAGCTTGGTAGAGAGACCTACGCTCATGTTCCAGTTATACACGTTGTTGAAACCGTAGATGGTATCACATTTCTCCGTTTGGCTGGCTTCATCCCATGATCTCTCCACCTTGTTGGTATACATACGGTCGGTGAAATTGAACGATGGGTTCACGTTGAGATATTTGAAGAGCGTGAATGTAGCGCTCACCGGTATCTGATGCTGCCATCCGTTGCGCCAGTCCTTGATGAGTGAACTGTGCATCAGCTTATCCTCTTTGGTATTGATGCTGTTAGAGATGTGTCCCGTATAGCTCATGGCTATCTTCTCGTACCATTTCTCATCGCCCACCATCTTCTTTCTTCTGAACGGATAGAAGCGGGAGATGCTGATGTTGAGGTCGGGCAGCGTCATGGCGATGGATGAATCGCGCATGTTCTGCGAGAGGTTGGCGGTAGAGCTGAGCGACATTCCGATGCTCGAGAAGTTGGTGCTCCAGCTTACGGAAGAGGTTCTCGTACTCTGCGTCATCGTCTGCGGATTGTAGAGCGAGTTGAGGTTATTGCGTTCGTAGCTCGATGTGGCGAAGTTCACACTTGCCGAAAGCGAACTGTATGGGTTTGCCTTGCTGTCCTGGCGGTGGCTCCATTGCAGTTTGAAGCTCTCCTGCTCGGTAAAGTCTGGCATTCCCTTGTCGCCGTTCTTCGTATCCTGGTAACTGAAGAAGAAGGAACCCGAATATTTGTATCTCTTTCGGTAGTTGCTGGCTGCCGAGAGTCCCCACGATCCCTTGGTATAAATCTCGCCCAGCAGCTTCAGGTCCCATTTATCGTTCATGGCGAAATAATATCCGCCATCTCTGAGATAGAATCCTCGTGCCGTTTCATCGCCGTAGGTTGGCATGATGAAACCGCTGCTGTAGCTCTTGGTGAACGGGAAGAAGCCGTAAGGGATGGCAAGCGGCATAGGCACATCGCACACCACGAGATAGGCTGGTCCGAATACCACATCCTTACCCGGTCTTACCTTGGCTCGGGAGAGCGAGATGTAGAAGTCGGGATGCGGATCATCGCAGGTGGTATACCTTCCGTGCTGCAGATAGATGACTCCCGATGAGTCGCGTTTCGACTTCATACCGGTCAGGAATCCGTCTTGCTGTTCTGTATATACATTATTAATAAGGGCCTTCTTGCTCTTGAAGTTGAATTTGATGGTATCGGTATCATAGGTATCGCTACCCATCTTGAAGACAGGTTTGCCCTTGATGCCTCCCTCCGCCGTACTGTCGGGTGTACCCATCGCTTTCACGTTGCTCTTGTCCATATCCATGGAGATGCGGTCGGAACTGAGGTCCATATTGGTATACTTCACGTTGGAGTTTCCGTAGAGATATGCCACTTTGTTCTTGGCATCGTATACGAGAGAGTCGTCCGCCTGATAGTTAACCGGTGCGTCTACTCCACCCTGTTTCTTTCTGGCGATACTGTCGAGGCGGATACTGTCATCCACCACTTTATTATGTTTCCATATAGCTTTCTGCAGCGAGTCCATCTGCGTAGTATCGTCAGCCTGTTTCAGCTTGGGCTTTATTTCGTTGCCCAGCGAGTCTACGAACACACTGTCACCCACACTGTCAACGGTTTCCGTCTTCTCCGTTTTCTTCTTTTTCTTTTTCGAATCGGGCGTACCTGGGTTAGCTACCATCATACACGAGATGGCAGCGAGCAGCAGCATAGCTATCGTCGATTGTTTTCTCATTCAATAAATTAGAATTCTATTCAAACATGCGTTCCCATTGCTGGAAGCGTTTTACTCCTTCCTCTCCGAACTTCATGAGACTTTTTTCTGCTTTCTCAATTGTTTTTTCCCGGTCGAGGTGAGTTTTGCTGAAGAATTTATCAGCGTAGCAAATCACCTTCTCCTCCATGGTTTCCGGCAGGAAATCCTGATGTGGCAGGGGCAGGTTCTGTGCTATGATCTGTGCCTCTGTGATGCCTGCACCGGTATGGCGCTCACATACGCGGGCATGTCGCTCATATCCTTCCTTGCGCAGGATTTCTGCTCCCAGTCGTCCATGGCAGATGTAGGGCTGCGAGCCGAAACACTGTATGCCTGGGGCATCGGTCATGAAGATGCCGAGGTCGTGGAGCATAGCTGCTTCTTCGATAAACTGGGTATCGAGTTGCAATTCGGGATGATACGAAACAATCTGTAGCGCTTTTCGCGCTACAGATTGGCTATGTGTGATGAGGATATGCCGAAGCTCATTATCCTCAGGATAATACTTATCAATAATAGCTTGATAATTCATTTCTATTATATTTACTCAGCATCGCGCTCGATGTAAGCGATAACATCGCCCTTGCGCACCTTGCTGCCCTGCTTGGCATTGATTTCTACGAGCTTGCCGCCCAATGCAGCTGGGATGGTTTCAAACTCGCCCCAAGGAGCCTGGATATAGCAGAAGGCATCACCTTCTTTATATTCCTTGCCGATGTATGGCTCTACAGCTGGCTGGCACTCGCCCTCGCCCTGGAATTCCCAGAAGAGCTGGCCGGCTACTGGTGCCACGATGGCATCTGCCTTGGCGTGCTTGAACTCTGCAAGCTGTGCAGGAGTAAGGGTTGTACCGAGCTTGGCATCCTTTGCCTTCTGAAGGTCGGCCAGGAAGTTCTTCTTTGCCTGTCCGCTCTTGTAGTTGCGATACTGCTCTGGGTGCATAGCGAGCTCGAAGAGTTCCTCGTCGTCCTGACCGTAATCCCAACCGTTCTCGTCCATCTCCTTCTTGAAGTCGTCGAGGGCGTTGGTGAGCAATGTGTGTGCATCAACATCTGTAAACTCGCGGCCCTGCTTCTTGGCGAGCTCTACGAGTTCTGGGTCGATAGTTCCAGGAATCTTACCGCTCTTACCGAGAATCATACCCCACATTGAGTCGTCCATCATTACGAAGCGACCCTTGCCCTGCTCCATGGTGAGGAGGTTCATCAGTGAGATGTTCTTTACATACTGGCTGAATGGGGTTACCAATGGAGGATAACCTACGCGTGGCCATACATACTCTACCTCGTCGAAGAGCTTGATGAGCAGGTCGTCCATAGACAACTCTTCCTCACCCTTCTTCTTGCGGATGTTGTTGATGGTCTGACGCATACCGCCTAGGTCTGCCATCATAGACCCCATCATACCGCCAGGGAGACCGCAACCGAGCAACAATGAAGACATGATCTTGTTACCTGGGTTGATGAAGTAGCCGAGCCACTCGTCGATGAACTCCTGAGTCATAGCACGAGCCTTCATATAAGCGCTCATGTTGATTTCAGGCACCTCGAAGCCCTCGTTCTTCAGCATGCTGATAACTGAAATTACGTCTGGGTGAACCTTACCCCATGACAATGGCTCGATGGCTGTATCGATGATGTCGGCACCATTGTTGCAGACCTCGAGGATAGAAGCCATAGAGAGACCAGGACCTGAGTGACCGTGATACTGGATGATGATCTCTGGATACTTGTCCTTAATCATCTTGGTGAGTTTGCCGAGGAATGCTGGCTGGCCGATACCTGCCATATCCTTCAAACAGATTTCCTCTGCACCGGCAGCGATGAGCTGGTCGGCGATGTTCATGTAATATTCCAAGGTGTGAACAGGAGAGTTGGTGATACAGAGTGCACACTGTGGAGTCATGCCACCCTCCTTTGCCCACTTGATAGAAGGAATGATGTTGCGCACATCGTTCAGTCCGTCGAAGATACGTGTGATGTTGGTACCCTGCTTAGCCTTTACCTTATACATAAGGGCGCGCACGTCGTCAGGCACAGGATACATACGAAGAGCGTTCAATCCGCGGTCGAGCATGTGAGTCTTGATACCCACCTCGTTGAAAGGTTTGCAGAATGCGCGTACGGCATCGTTAGGGTTTTCACCTGCCAGGAGGTTAACCTGTTCGAAGGCACCGCCGTTAGTCTCTACACGGCTAAAGCATCCCATTTCAATGATAACTGGGGCAATTTTAGCCAACTGATCCTTGCGTGGCTGGAACTTACCAGAGCTCTGCCACATGTCTCGATAAACGAGACTGAACTGAATTTTCTTCTTCATTATTCTTGTTCTTTTTCTTTATATTCGATGTATGAATTAAATTCCAAGGTGCAAAATTAGACAAAAAAATTGAGAAATCGTCCTATTCGCCTCTTTTTTTATATTTATTATGTAATTTACTTCAATATTTCCTTCTTCATCTTGCTGTTCAGCTTCTCGGCTGCGGCATGGGCCTTGGCGTTGGCCTTCATCGCATTGAGCGAGCGGTGGAAACCCTGGATGCGGCCCTCACGATCAGAGAGAGCCAGACTGTCGCCCTTCATATATACAAAGGTGAAGGTATCGCGCTTCGTCTTTTCGTTGATCACCACGCCATCCAGCTCGCGGCGGCCTTGCACCAGAATCAGTTTGCCGTTATAGGCATGCCATTCCGTATACTGAGGCACATCAGGATATTCTACCGGACTGTCGTCGTCCACATCCTTGTTTATCATCACCCTGCCCACGGCCATCGCCTCGCTCATGCGCTTCAGGGTGAAGCCATACTGGCGCGGCACCATATAGGTTTCTACGATGCTGTCGGGCATATTGGCAAGGATTCTCGCCTGCTGGCGCTTGCTCAGATGCGATACATCGCGCAGCTTCGGCATCACCGGATAGGTCCAGGTGGCCTTCAGCTGGTCCAGGTCTATCACCATGTCGGCATGGTTCTTCTCATCCTTCTCCCCGCATGGCATCACGCAAACCCAGTCGCCCACCTCTATATCTCCAAACACCTGATGGTTGCGAGTGGCATCCAGAATGTTGTATCTTACGGGGTCGCCGCCTCCGTTGGGCAGCAGCACCAGCGCGGTATCCGAGCAGCCCAGGCAGGCAAGTCCGTAGATAGCCCTGTCGCCCTTAGCCGGTTTCGAGAGACTGATGGCGAGTTTCGAATTGTCCATACGTGGTGGTTTCTTTCCCCTGTGACATGCTGCGAGGGTTGTGGCGGCTAGCGCCAGTGTGAGTATTGTCTTGACTTTCATCTTTCTATTCATTATTTCAGATGCAAAACTACAACTATTTTTTGGAAGCACCAAATATTGAATCGTAAAATAATTAAAAAAATAGGTGATATATTTTGTAGTGTCTCGATTTTGCATTACCTTTGCAACCGTTTTTTGGGATCAACATCCCCCTCGTCCTGCCACACACGCCGGATGATGAAAAGAAATAGGACCAACTCAAGAATTATATGCAACAAGAGAATATGACAGACAAGACAAATACACACGCTCTCCCGGCATGGACCGAGGTAGAGTATACCGCATTATGCAAAAACCCGTACCTGTTAACCCCATTCTTCATCCCTAAGGAGGCGAAGTGCTTCACGTGCCGCGAAGATGGCACGAGGGAAGAAGAAAGAATGGTTTTCCTCGTTTTCAAATCTACTGCAGCCCCTGCTGATGCCGAATGGGAAGATGATCCTGTTCCGGGCGAGATGTGGGTGCGAGCGCTGGGCGATGACGATGAGGAGATTGAGCCTGCCAAGGTGATTTACCTGGGTCAGGACATCGAGGATTTCATCCGTGTAGCCGCTGAGGACGACCAGACCATCACCTTCGATTTCTGGTGGCGCCACGGCGAGGTGAAGGTGGAGAAGGCCGAGAAGACGGATGACGGATTCGTATGCCGCAAGGATGATTTCGGCGATGACGGACTGGCTGTTACCCTGATTCCAGAGGACGGCGGCAATCCGGTTGTCCTCCGCCTTCAGATTCCTTACATCGGTTTCTCGCTCTACGATGCCGAGGGCAACAAGGTGCATGGCGAGCTGAGCATTCCGCAGGATAAGGTGGATGACTACACCTACGAATTTGTGGGCGATGACAACAACGACCGTTTCACCCTTCAGCTCGACAGCAACAGGCTGGTTTACATGTGTGTATTGCGCCATGAGGACCATCAGTTGGTGGTTCGCAACCAGCGCGACCGTCTTTCGGTAGTAGATCAGATTCCTACCGAGGGCAAGCTTTCTGAGTTGCTGATGAACACGAATTCTGCGCTCATCAAGAACAGGAATCACCGTTGGCGCATTCAGATTGAGGGCACCACGCTGTCTCACGAGGTTGAGTTGAATGTAGATGCGGCATCTCTGGTAGCTTTTGCTGAGGAGCAGATGCAGAAGGGCATGGAGATTGACGAGCTGGGGCAGCATCTGATGGCACTGGAGCAGAAGTATCATTTCCAGTGGTTCTGGCTGAGTGAGGACGACTGGAGTCATGACAATCCGGTGTTCGACATGTTCATGAAGCAGCTTTGTGCCTTTTCGTATGTCAGTCAGAATCCTGTTCAGGCAGATGCGTTGATGGCAAGGAACTACAAGCGTAAGATTCGCCGTTACAGCAGTATGCTGAAGGCTCACAAGCGTGGCGAGTTGAATCTTTTTGAGGAGAGTGATGAGGTGCGAGCCGAGTATCTCCGCATCTTCCAGGGGTTCCACCAGCCTTTCGTAGAGGCTTTTGAGAAGGAGGAAGAGGAATAATCTTTAGAGTTTTATCCCTCACATCCCTCACTTTTTCTCTTCTCAAAATATTAATCATCTGATAATAAAAGAATTATCTATTTAGGAAAGCGTGATGGATGGACAAATTGTTTACAATATCCATCACGCTATCCATCACTAATAGCCTTCATCTATCACGTTTTTCAGCTTATCTTCTTGCAAAAAGCAAGAAGATCTTTGCAGAATATGGTTATGGGACCTGACGAAAACGGACCACACGTTGTGCTGCGCTGGCTCACGGATATTACTGCGTCGGGTTACAGATATTACTGCGTCGGGATACAGATATTACTGCGTCGGGATGCAGATATTACTGCGTCGGGATACAGATATTACTGCGTTGGGGTACAGATATTACTGCGTCGGGGTACGGATATTACTGCGTCGGGGTACAGATATTACTGCGTCGGCTAGCGCAGACGTATCCGTAGGCTTATTGAGACAGCTGAATCTGCTAACTGAGACGGCTGAATTCGCTGACAGAACTACTTGAATTAGCTAACAGAACTACTTGAGTTAGCTAACTGAACTACTTGAGTTAGCAAACTGAACTACTTGAGCTAGCAAACTGAACTACTTGAATAGCCCGACTGGGATAAAAACAAAGCGGGCGGACCTCTTTTCACGAAGAAGGCCGCCCTGTTTCCTAATTAAACTTTGTTTTGCATTAAAGAAATGCAATGCTTGAGCAAAAATATTTTTATTTCTCTATCAGTCCCTCTACATACTTGCAGAGGATACCGATGCCCTTGAGGTTTTCGCCACCCTGTGGAATGATGATGTCAGCATAGCGCTTGGTGGGTTCGATAAACTGCTCGTGCATCGGCTTCAGGACCTTGAGGTATCGGTCTACCACCATCGATACGGTGCGACCCCTGTCGATGGTATCACGCTGAATGTTGCGTATCAGGCGCTCATCAGCATCGGTATCCACGAACACCTTCAGGTCCATCAGGTCTCTCAACTTCTTGTCCACCAGCGTCATGATGCCTTCGATGATCACAACCGGCTTGGGGTCAACGTGAACCGTTTCCGGTTCACGGTTGCATTTGATATAACTATAGGTGGGTTGCTCTATCGCCTTGCCAGCACGCAGATCAGCGAGCTGCTGGTGCAAAAGCTTCCAATCGAATGCCGACGGGTGGTCGAAGTTGATCTGATGACGTTCTTCCTCGGTCATCTGCGAGGTATCGTTATAATATGAATCGAGGGGCACCACAGCCACATAATGAGGCGGCAGCACTTCTACGAGTTTCTTCACCACAGTGGTCTTGCCGGAGCCTGTACCTCCCGCAATGCCAATAACGGTCACTTTATCTTTCATATTCTTTCTTCTTTCTATAAGATTTCATCAAACATCTTGCGGTAGAATTCAGCCTTCTTCTCCACTGCCATAGGATAGGCACGGGAACTGGAGGGCATGCGGTACAGACGGAGTCTGCGGCCCTCGAACTGGAATTCTGCATAGCCTCCCATCTCAGGCTTTTCCTTGATGCCGAAGTGTTCTGAAAATACCTTCGTGGCAAGCTGGCCGGCTGTGAGCACCGCCCTGCAATGGGGCAGCTGGCGGAGCATGCCGTCGAGATCGGCGGGCTGCACGATCTGCAGGTCCTTATCGGATGCCGTATTCTTGGTGCGTATCACCTGCTGTGCGGTATCATAGATGGCGACGCCCTTCTCCCTAAGAAATTCCTTAATAGCATCGAGGCGGTAGGTCTTCTTCTCTACATCCACGAAATGGAACTTATCCTGGAAGTAGATAATCCCGAATATCCTCCACATATCATTCTGGAAGTTAGGATAATACCAGGGCATGCACCACCGCTTTTCTGCAGGCGGAAACGTGCCGAGCATCAGCAGCCGCGCATTATCGGGCAGCCACGGCTCAAAAGGATGATTCTCTACCATTTTCTACTTCTTTTCCTTCACCAGGTACATCACTACCGGCAGGTGATCGCTGTAGCCGTTAAGCCATCTGCCGCCTGCCTTGGTACGCAAAGGAGCACCCTTGTACTGACCTTCCTGCTGGATGAGGTAATCGCGGCGGAAGATGTGGTTCTTCCAGAACTTCAGAGAACTGTAGTCCTTGTTCTTACTATCCCTGTTCAGGAGATTAGGTGTGATGACAATCTGGTCGAAGAGATTCCATGAACCGCTGTAGAACAGGGTTCCCTTGCCCTCCTTAGCCAGAATGTTGTACCATGGGTTATACATATCATCGGCACCTACCTCGCTGATTTCAGCCTTCGCCTTCAGCACCTTGTGCATACTGGCGTCGGTAGGATCATCGTTCATATCGCCCATCACAAACACCTTCATCTCAGGGTTCAGACGGAGCAAACTGTCTTTTACCACCTTAGTCTGGCGCGCTCCGCTCTCGCGATAGAACGGACCGGAGAAACGGCTTGGCCAGTGGCATACGATAACCGCCACATCCTCGCCCGCCAGCTCACCACGTACGGTGAGGAAACCACGGGTCTTGTAGGCTGAATCCTTGGCGAGTTCCTGTACGTAAGGCACCAATCGGGTGTTCTTCACCGTGAAGAGTGCCGGATTATAGAGCAGCGCACAGTCGATGCCTCGCTTATCGGGACCCTCGATATGGCAGAACTGCATGTTTCTTGCCTTGAGAGGCGGCTGTGCGGTGAGATCTTTCAGCACGTTGGCATTCTCAACCTCAGACAGACCGATGAAGGCACAGCCTACGTTAGGCAGCACATCGGTACCCATGTCGGCAAGTGCACGCGACATATTCTTGAGTTTATTGGTATATTTCATACCATTCCATCCCTTAGCAGGGAGATACTCATAATCATTCTTACCGGCATCATGGCAGGTATCGAAGAGGTTCTCCTGATTGTAGAAACCTACAGCATACACTTGAAACTGCCTGTTGCCTGAAGTCTGCGACTTCTTTTTCTGTGCCGTAGCGCCCAGCCCAATCATGAGGAGGGCAGCCAGCAAGAGCAAATGTTTCCTCATACTAATAGTAATTATTAATGTTCACCTTATTATATATAATATATATGTCCACCTTAACGCGGTGAGGTAATAGGCAGCAAAGATACCTAAAAAAACCGGAAATATCTCCATAAAAACGAATATTTTTTCAGATTTCATGCATTTTTAACATAAATAAATTCATTTTTCAAAAAACTTTTTGTTACTTTGCAGCATTAAACACATTGAATCGGAACAGAAGACACAAGACCAGGGACCACGGTAAGTCCCCTTTCGCCTAAACAAGACCTAGCGGGACATATATCATCACTGCTCAAAAAGACTGCTGTTGCCGGTTTATTAATACTTAATACATATAAACTATGCAGAAGAAAGTAAACTTAGCAATGTTAGCGCTCTTCTCGTGTTCATTGGCTATGGCTCAGAACGAAAAGACTGACCAGAACATAGCACAGGGACTCGACGAGAATGCTTTCACCTTCTCCGAGGCACAGTTGGGCGAGGACGATGACATGTCATCCAATGTCACCATCCTCAATTCTACCAGCAACGTATACGCGAGCCAGGCAGGTTACCGGTTCTCGCCAGCACGTTTCCGCTACCGTGCCTTCAACCAGAAGTACAACGATGTCTATATCAACGGTGCTTCCATGAACGATATGGAGACCGGACAGTTCCGTTTCTCTAACATCGGCGGTTTGAACCGATTCTCCAGAAACGTAGACTTCGCCCTGCCTTTCGAAGCCAACGGCTATTCGATGACGGGCATGGCAGGCTCCAACAACTATGATTTCCGTGCCGGAAGCATGCAGGAAGGACAGTATGCAAGCGTAGGTGTTGCCAACCGCAACTATACCCTGCGCGGACTCTACTCCTACTCCAGCGGTTTCAACGAGAAGGGATGGGCAATCACAGCCGGTCTCACCTACCGCTGGGCTAACCAGGGATACGTAGAGGGAACCATCTACAACGCCCTCTCCTATTTCTTCGGCGTGCAGAAGAAGTGGATGAACGGCCACTCGCTGAGCTTCTCCACATGGGGTAACCCGACAGAAAGAAGCACCCAGGGAGCATCTACCGACGAGGCTTACTGGCTGGCAAACGACTACCAGTATAACCCATACTGGGGATACCAGAACGGACACAAGAGAAACTCACGCGTAGTGAACGACTTTGCCCCTTCGGCTATCGCTACATGGGACTGGGAAATCAACGACCAGATGAAGCTCACCACATCGGTGTTCGGAAAATACTCTATGTACAAGAGCACCAAGCTCAACTACAACAGCGCAGAGAATCCGCAGCCAGACTACTGGAAGAACATGCCATCTGCCAACTACTATGTATGGGGCGACTACAAGAACGGCAACAACATGTATACCTGGGAAAACTGGAACAACGCCGTAAACTACTGGCAGGCAAGCAAGCAGAACCGACAGATTAACTGGGACCGCCTGTACTATGCCAACCAGCAGGCAGCCAAGAACGGACAGGATCTGCTATACTATGTTCAGGCTAAGCACAACGACAACCTGACCCTGACCCTCTCGTCCGTGCTGAACACCAAACTGACCAAGAAATCGAACCTGGCTACAGGCATCATGCTCGGAAAGAGTACCAACCAGCACTATCAGACACTGGAAGACATGCTGGGCGGTGCCATCTTCCACAACATCAACACCTATGCCTTGGGCGATTATCCTAAGACCGACCCACGTGTGCAGTACGACCTGAACACAGCCGGTCCTAACAACACAGGCAAGCTGGTTTACGAGGGTGACAAGTTCGGTTACGACTATCGCATTGATGTGAACAAGGCAAACGCATGGAGCACCTATACTGCCGAATTCTACAACATGAAGGCGATGCTGAGCGGACGTATCGGATATACCGGCATGAACCGCCGCGGCTACATGCGCAACGGTATGGCACCGAACAACAGTCAGGGCAAGAGCGGCACAGCCAACTTCCTGGACGGTGGCGTAAAGGGAAGCCTGAACGTGGATATGGGCAGAGGCCATGCCTTCAGCATCGGAGCCGGATACGAGCTGCGTGCGCCGATGGCAAGCACAGTCTTCATCTCGCCTGAAATCAGCAACGACTTCGTGACTAACCTCAAGAACGAGCGCATCTTCAGCTCTGAATTCAGTTACCTGTATCGCAACGCATGGCTGAGTGCCAACGTGAGCGGTTACTACAGCCGACTGGAGAACGTTACGGAATGGCAGAACTTCTACAACGATGATGAGAATTCATTCACCTACGTGAGCATGACCGGACTGAAGAAGGAATACTATGGTGTAGAGGTGGGCGCTAAGATCAAGCTCACTTCATGGCTCGACCTGAAGACTCTGGGCGCTATGAGCGAGGCGAAGAACATCAACAATGTAAACGCCGTATATATGCTCTCAAAGAGTGCTGAGGTTTACCAGGACAAGGCTTACGTGATGAATATGCGCGAGAGTGGCACACCGCTCACAGTGGGAAGCATCGGTCTCGATGCCCACGTAAACGGATGGTTCGTCAACCTCAATGCCAACTACTACGACCGCATCTACCTCTCTTATTCTCCAAGCTACAGATATGAGAAGGTGCTGACCAACCGCCAGGCTGCCTACAAGGCATTCCCTGAAATCTTTGCTCCTACTACACTCGACGGTATGAGCTGGACTGAGGATGCTGTAGCCCAGGAGAAGGGTCACGGAGGATGGATGGTTGACCTGAGCATCGGAAAGAGCGTGAGACTGAAGAAGGGTTCTCTCAACTTCAACCTCATGATTACCAACCTGCTGAACAACCAGACCATCGTAACAGGCGGATATGAGCAGAACTCACGTTCAAGCTATACACTGGATGCTAACGGCAACGTGAAGAATCCACGCCTCTACCAGTTCTCTAAGAATCCTAAGAAGTATTACACCTGGGGTACCAACGGCATGTTCCAGGTATCTTACAGATTCTAAAGAGCAGTTTCTCTTTAACATAAAGAACAGGGAGCAATCCCGTTTCTCTATAACAATAAAAAGAAAGAACAATGAAAAAGATAAAATTCATAGCATTGGCATTCCTGGCACTAACCCTGGGGTCGTGTATGGGCGACGGTTATGCTGACCCAGACCTGACCGAAAAGGTGCCTGCATCTCCATGGGGCAACAACAGCCTGAGGGAGAAGAATGTGATCAGCATAGCAGATTTGAAGACCCAGTTTGCTACGGTTATCAACAGCGACAATGGCTACAAGCAGATTGAGAAAGACATGATGATCAAGGCGGTAGTGACGGGCAATGATGTCAGTGGCAATATCTACAACCAGGTGAGCGTTCAGGATGCATCCGGCGCTATCATCATTGCCATCAACGGAAGTGGTCTGTCGGGTTATCTTCCTGTAGGTCAGGAAATTCTCGTAAACCTGAAGGGTCTCTATATCGGAAGTTACAAGAAGTTGCCTCAGATTGGCGGTGTGAATACCAAGCTCTCAGATGGAAGTCTGGGTATGGGCAAGATAGAGCGTGCCATCTGGAACGAGCACTTCAAGATTCTGAACCCTGGCGAGGCTGATGCAAGCACGGTAGTGCCAGAGGAGTTTGACTTGACAAAGCTTAGTGATGCAGCCTATATGGAGGCTAACGTGTGCAAGCTGATGACCCTGAAGAAGGTGAAGTTTGCTTCTGCCAACGGTACTAACGTATGGGCACCAGATGACACCAATACGAGTCTGGAACTGATTGATGCCGAAACGGGCAAGAAGATCAGCAGCAGCAATCTGGTAGTGCGCAACTCGGGTTATTCTAAGTTTGCCAACGAGGTGGTTCCACAGGGTGTATTCGATATCACCGGTATCTTCACCCGTTACAATAACACCTGGCAGATTGTGCTTCGCAGCACGGATGATTTGAAATCGGTAGTTCTTGCCTATCTCAGCGAGCCGTTTGATGCCAGCCAGGGCAATTTCACCATCGACAACATCAAACTGGCTGATGGTGTAGAATTTGTCTGGAAATGGGCATCTGCAGCTTACGGAATGAAGGCTTCAGGCTATGTGAACGGTTCAAAACAAGAACTCCAGTCACGTCTCAAATCGCCTGCCATCGACCTGAAATCAGCCAAGAGCGCTAAACTCATGTTCGATCAGGCTATCAATTTTGCTTCTGACATGAAGCAGGAATGCAAGGTTCAGATTTCTACAGACGGAAAGACATGGACCGACTTGGACGTACAGGGTTATCCAGCAGGAAACAGCTGGGACTTTGTTTCATCTACTGCAGATTTGACGAAGTATTGTGGCAAGACCATCTACATCGGTTTCCTCTACAGCAGTACTCCAACGGGTGCTCCAACCTGGGAGGTTAAGAATTTTGCAGTGAAATAACCGGATTCACTTCTATAGATATAAATAGTAACAATCTAAAAAAGACAATAATATGAAAAAGTATATATTTTCAGTTTTGATGGCGGCTATGGCTGCCTTCACATTCAGCAGTTGTGAGGACGTACCAGAGCCTTATACACTGCCTACTCAGCCTGGTGCTCCAACCACTCCTGAAGTGGCAACACAGGGTACAGAAGCCAGCCCTTATACTGTGACTGACGCTAAGACAGTTAAGACAGGTACCAGCAAATATATTAAGGGTTACATCGTAGGTTATGTACCAGACAAGGCACTCAATGAGGCTATCTTCGGTGATGCATCAAGTGCTGAGACTGCTCCAACAAACATTCTCCTCGCAGCCAAGGCTGACGAGAAAGAGGTTAAAAACTGTATGCCTATCCAGTTGCCAGCAGGCGATCTCCGCACAGCTCTCAACCTGAAGAATAACCCAGGTAATCTGAAGAAAGAACTCATCATCTGCGGTAATATCGAAACCTATTTCGGAGCTACCGGTTTGAAATCTCCTGTATACGCTAAGATTGACGGCAAGGAGATTGGTAAGAAGCCAGGAGATACTACCCCAGGTTCAGATTTGAAGGGAGAAGCTAAGGGAGATGGTTCTGAGGCTAACCCATTCAACAGTGTGGCTGCCCAGAAATATACCGCAGCCCTGGAGGCTGGTAAGGCTACCGACAAGGAGTTCTACATCAAGGGTAAGATACAGGAAATCAAATTCCAGTATAGCACTCAGTATGGTACTGCATCTGTTTATATTGCAGACGATGCGAACAGCACTAAGTTCTATGTATTTGGCGTAAGATACTTCGGTGGCGAGAAGTGGCAAGAGGGCGATATGACGCTGAAGGAAGGCGATGAGATCGTGGTTTGCGCCAAGCTCATCAACTACATGGGCAACACTCCAGAGACCAACCAGGGCGGTAAGCTCATTTCTGTAAACGGTAAGACCAGCGCTGGCGGTGGTGAGGTTAAACCAGACCCAACCCCAGATACACCAGCTACTGGCGATGCCATGAATATCAGCTCTATCGTAAGTGGCAAGACCAGCTCAGAAGATTTGCCTGAGAACGCTTATGGTTCACAAGTAGCAGCCACAGAAAGCACTTGGTATTCTTGGAAATTCGACAACATCGCTTATAGCGGTGCTCGCATCTGCAAAGCCAACGGCGATTTCACTGGCTGTCTCCAGGTACAAGGCCACGCATCCGATGCAGCCAAGCAGGGATTCCTCTTCAACAGCACAGCGTTCAGCAAGGATATCAAGAGCATCACAATCGTGGTAAAGGGACTGAGCAAGTATGACAAGCCTACAGTATTCGGTGTATACCATGGTTCTTCTGCCCATCCTACGACAGATGCTATCAAGGGTTCTTACACCAAAGAGACAGGCAGCACCCTCAATTCGTTCACTTTTACCTACGACTTCAGCAGCGTAAGCAGCAAGTACTTTAGCATCTGGAACAATGCTGTTGGTGCTCTCTACATCGAGAAGATCATCATCACATTGAAGTAATTCCCCTGAGTAGATATTATGTATTAGAAAAAATACCAATCCCCATCGTCCTCTACACAAACAGAGGCGATGGGGATTTTTTTCTTATCCATCGAAAACATAGTTGGCAGGAGAAACGCCTAACAGAACACATCGCCTGTCATAACTTGAGAACCTACGTATTATGCTCATTTCTAAAATATTTCTTAAAAAGAAGAAGAAATATTTGGTGGTTTCAGGAAAAAAGCGTAACTTTGCAGCCTGAAATTGATAACAGGCTATAATGGGCATGCCCCGATAAGGGACACGAAATGATGCAACGAGCATCCCCATGACGTCTTATTTTAATAACCCAATAAAAATAAAAAAGAAAAATGAAAAAAGGTATTCATCCAGAGAATTATCGTCCTGTAGTATTCAAGGATATGTCTAACGGCGATATGTTCCTCTCTCAGTCTACATGCAAGACTAACGACACTGTTGAGTTCGAAGGCGAGACTTATCCAGTTGTTAAGATTGAAATCTCTAGCACATCTCACCCATTCTACACAGGTAAGAGCAAGCTCGTTGATACAGCGGGTCGCGTAGACCGCTTCATGAACCGTTACGGCAAATTGAAGAAGTAATAATATACCTTTTTTATAAGGATATATTTATTATCGCAAAGATACTGAGTGCATTCCAGCGTAGTTGCATATACGTAGGAATGCACTTTTTTTCTCTCACTACTATTTCTCATACAATCGATTTTCTACATATCTCTATATATAGAAAGCACTAAATCTTTAACTTCAAAACATTATCGAGAATTATGAAGCATACTAAGTTTTTTATCTTCGCGCTCGTTGCTGCGATGACGTTCTCTGCTTGTGGTACTGATGATTCGCTGCAGTTCTATTTTCCAGATAACGGCGGTACTACTGGTGGCGAATCAACCGACAAGAACAATACAAACAAGAATGTGGCTACTGCCAACATGCCACAAGTGGTAAGAAACGCTATCGGTGGTTTGGAGTTCCCAAAACTCAAGAACAATGGTACCAGCTATGCCATCGTTCACATAGATAAAACCACAGGTATGTTGAACTATTCTACAGAATGGGACGACAACATGAAGAGCCAGAGATGGAGTTGCTATACTTTCCATACAGGAAACAATAAAAACATTGTTAGTAGACCTAAAGATGATTATCCATCTGATACAGATTTAAAGTCTCTATATGGAGTGGTAGACTTCACTTATGATCCATATACTGGCAATGGAAGATATGATCATGGACACATCTGCCCATCAGGCGACAGAAGACTAAACAGTACCCAGGAAAGACAGACAGACTTTCTGACCAACATGCAACCACAATATGGTAGTTTCAACCAAAAGGGTACATGGTTTAAAATGGAGGACGCCTTGAGGAAAAAAGCCAGTTCTATAAAAAATGACAAGGATACTCTATTTGTTGTAAAAGGCGGTACTATAGACAGTCCTGAAAACATTATTGAATATATCAACGGAAGACAAACGGTCTATACTGCAACAACAGGTTACATCCCAGTACCAAAGTATTTCTTTGTAGCAATATTGGAAAAAGCGTTTGATACGGAAAGTAACAAGCACAAATACAGTGCTTTCGGCTACTGGTTCCCTCACGAGGACAAGGCATTTGAAAAGGGCGATAAGCTCGGCAAGTATGTCGTAAACATCAAGACGCTGGAAGACAAAACCGGCATCGACTTCTTCTGTAATCTCCCTGATGAAATCGAGAAGGAAGTGGAAAACGTAGATGCAGAAGTCATCAAGAAACTCTGGGGCTTTAAATAAAAGGCTATATACAAACAAAGAAGAGGGTGTGTCATAAGTCTGGATAATAGTTGGCGCATAACAGTTGACCAACGCATGCACATCAGCTGTTGTGCATGCGCATATCAGCTGTTATGCAAGCGCACAA